>SPKZ01003687.1_pt1 | contig 12316 bp, 8 predicted proteins | sample 2456571 | NCBI WGS metagenome assembly SPKZ01 (sample SAMN11192286, study PRJNA482655) | marine metagenome | biome: ENVO:00000447; feature: ENVO:00000244|ENVO:00000211|ENVO:00000569|ENVO:00002023; material: ENVO:00002151; isolation source: ocean water from marine abyssalpelagic zone ...
ATAACCAAGTGTTCCAGCTTCAATATCACCCTCAAAATCTTTCAAGGCTTCATATGCTTGGTTAATGGCTTGCATCATTTCAACTGAGCCGCCCTTGTCTGGATGATATTTATAAGAAGATTTTTTATAAGCTTTACGGATAATGTTTTTTGTTAATGTACCACTAATTTCAAGTAATTTTGCTGCGTCTTCGATTTTCATAATTAACACCCTATTTGTGATCATGGATAACTCCCGACCTTCTAGAATATTATACACCGAACCATTGGCGCGGTCAACATTTAGTTAACTAACTTGTTGATTAATTTATTTTTTTGTTTGTTTTCTTTTTATTTGAATTCTTTTGAAAAATAGCTTTTTGAGTCTGAGGTTGGAGAGCTAACGCGAGGGGGGAACACCCCGAAAGTGAAAAACAGAAAAAGACAACGATAGTTGCCCTTATTTCAATTAATACATTTTAGTGTGCGTTGAAATTTAATTTTGCATTAGCTTCTCTCGTCTGTGAATTCGAAAAATATTGTTGCCGGTTGTAATGCAAGGAGGAACGCACAAGCGAAGCGCGGAGTAGTCCTTGTGTTATAACCGCTACAATATAGATTTCACAAAAAGACGCGAGATGCTAAGGCAATCTTTACAACCCACATTGAATAATACACAAGGGGACAAGCGAAGCTTTTAGATAAAGGCGATTTTTAATCGCAAAAAAAAAGAACCAAAAAGGCTCTTTTTAGTGTCTAAAAAGACAGTAACCAAAAGGTTACTCACACTCTGTTGTTACAACATTATCACCACAACAAAAGCAACTTCCGTCATGATTTAACTCAGTTTCATTACCTTGCCATAAGCAATTAGGGCAACGAAAAAAGGTTAGAAAGTTAACAAAACCAATAGTGTTTGTAGCTGAATTTTTCATCATATTGTTACCTTGTAGAAAAAAATTAAGATAACGGCTTGAATAGAGCCGCTACCACTCTATTCAAAAATATGCCCCGAAGGGTATAAAACAAATTTTTATGCCTGTCCTACAAATACGCGCTTACTACTTCCTCTTTGCGTGTCTTCTTTGGAAAGGCCACAGGAAAACAATTTCAAATGACTTTTGTTATCCCTCATGATTTAAGTAAGCAATGCTTACCTCAAACACCGAATAACTATACCTTAACAGGTTATTTTTACAACTCAAATCGTTGATTTAAAAAACAGCGCAACAATAGTAAAAAACACAACTATTAAGGGTGTTCTTTACACTGAAAACGCATAATTTATAACCAATAATTATTACCCCTTTCATTATATATTGTGTACGATCAGGTTCGTAGAGGGAGAGTTTTCACTTTTTCTACTCAATTCTGTCATTACAACAAATTATATATTTAAGGAGTTATTTAGTATGCTAAATTTCAGTCAAATAAGTTTTATACCAACAGTTATTCTGTTAACCCTATCGTTCAGCGCCTTGGCTAATAATCCTCAATATGAAAAAACTGGTTTGAGCACAAAATCCCCCCCTAACCTTGTCGAACTTTTTAAAGTTAAAGAACACGCAAGCGGGTATATCAAGGAATTAGAAAAAAAAATTCGTTCTAATAACACCAATGATGAAGAGCAAGAATATTTATTTGTAGAATTAGCGCAATCTTTATTGTACTACCAAGAACGGCATAAGCCAGAGTCTAAGACCAACAGTATTCATTCTAAAAACTCAAGTACTAAGGGTTTTAATTCAAACAGCCTAAAATCAGAAAATAGAATTCTTAATAAAGTATTAAACGCTTATAAAAAAGCATCAGCTCTAGCTCTTAGTAAAAACCGAATAAAATATACCCGAAAATTATCTGAATTAGCGGTCAAACTTCAAAAAAAAGATGTACTTGTTCAAATATTTGATGAGTTGTTACAACATGGCGGAGATGAAACAGGTACTTACCTTGCGCATGTTGATTATGCTGATGGGTTAGCTAAATTCAAGGATAACTCTGCTGAAACTCAATTTTTATCAGCTATTAATATGCGATCTCCTACTGATGGGGTAGAAGCAAATTTTCGTTATGCTAGTTATCTCCTAGATAATAATAAACACCATGAAGCATTGAGTGTCTTAGATAAGTTCACCTTTGAAGAAAGAAGTATGTATATTCACATTGCACTATTAAGGCAAAAAACAATGCATCTATTAAAGCTGGATACTCAAAAAGTGGATACTGAGATGAAACAAATCCGCAAAAAAATGAGTAATACTCCCTTTATCAATGCTATACCAAAATTATTTAAAAGTGTTACACATTTATCTACTAATAAACTAGCTCTAACAGAAGCCTATGCATTCAATGATTCCCCTAATTATGAAAGGTATTCCCATAATAATGAAAGTGATGACTCTAGGGGGAAATACGGCGATAAATGGGTAACTATTCCGCAAGGTTTTATTATTTCCCCATATCTAATTAATGCGGCAGAAGTCGTTTACAATGAAGCCCGTGGAGCGTCTGCTATTGGACGTTACGCTATAGCATGGGCTATTCGAAACAGAGCGACGATTGATATGAATGATTGTGACTCTTATCCGGGTTCTGAAAGTGACCACGAAGTTAGTGCCTGTCGAGTAGCAACACCAGACGGCCCAGAATCTTCATTTACAGACACCTTCAAACGGTATAGCTGCGTTGTTCATGGGGGTACTACAAAGGTAGGTGGTTCTCATTCTCAAATGAATGACACCCATGTTAACAAAACATCATTAGCTTCATCTGGAGTAATATGGGAAATGCTTAATGTTGTTAATGGTTGGATTCTAGATCCAACAAGTCCAAATTTTTTTACAACTGATAAGAGATATCCGAATTTTGACGTTTCCAAAGGTAATCCCGAAGGCGCTCAAGAATGGAAAAACTCAAACTATTGTGCGAAGAATCATTCTTGTAAGGTAAGATTGGGGAATGTTGGGGGAAACTTTCCAGATACACCAACTCTCTGCTCGATAGAAATGGGGTTGAGAAACAACCTATACGATTTTAACAGTAAAGATAATTTTTTTTGGGGACGCAGTGATCACTAAATGCGTGCGAATAGAGGATTACATACATAATACTGAGTTTTGACTATGTGTAATGTAATCCTCTATAGATATCTGGTTTCACTGCCACAAATTTTTAAACTACTTTGTGAAATCTACTATCAGTTTGATCTTTTACCACTCGACCACATTGAAAACCTAGACATAACACTGTTAACGCAGTAAGAGACACAATAGCACCTAATCTCACTTGTGGGCCTGCATTTACAGCAAAAGCACAAGGACCGCATGCTATTTGTACCAAAGAAAAAAATATATTTTGAGTAAGCTTCATTTGGGTGTCAATACTGTCTAAATATTCTTCGTCACGCTCAAAAGAATATAAAAAGCAAAATGCTATTAAATTTAAAATGCCAAAAATGCTCACAGCTATACTCAGCAACAGGGCTTCTCCTGTAGTCGAATTAGATTGTGCCGTGTAATTAAATTGTGAGTTAATATTAGCCAAACTTCCATTGATATCATTGAAATCTACTATTACTTCTCGTGGTTGTGGTTGTGGTTGTGGTGCTGGTTGTGGTACTGGTTGTCCGGCCTCATGAGTCACAGTTAAAGCGAATTCAATAATATCTAAAGCAACAAATAAGTATTGACAAAGTGTAAGTGTGATTTCATAAGCACTTAGCACACTAGAAGGTTTTTCAGGAACATCTTCGGGTATTAGATAGAAGTTATATAGACTAAATGTAACAATAAGAAAACCCATTAATATTTTAAATCCTCCCACAATTCCAGAAAAAATTTTACCAAATCCAAGAAAACTCAATATATTAACAATGTTATAAGTAAATGATAATGCCGTATTTATGTAACCATAAATGTGGCTTGTATTTAGATCAACTTTTTCGGCACCAGAGATTTTAAGTGAGTATGGTTTAATTTTCGTAAAAGAAGTTCTTGCTCTTTTTTTATTACTTTTTTGAGTGTAATAGGGTCTTTTCTCGTTAACATTTCTAAATTGGTCTTTTGTAAAGAACACAAAAAGCTCGCTTATATTTGATATATTTGCAACAGCCTTTTCATGTACTTCGGAAAAAGGACAGACATTTGTAGATATTTTACATAGAACAGTGCATGGAATAGCTATCAGCAAACAAATTAAATCTAAGAGAGATAATTTACTACCAGGAGCAATTACCTCTTCATAAAGCCAAGTAAGTAAATAAATATCCCAAGGGTGATTTAAGCTGTTTTGTAACGAATGCATGGCTTGCTTCACTATTTCTATTATGGCTAAAGTAATATTTTCAGCTGTGTCAACAACAACTGTTGAAACAATATCAAACATTCGAGATATAAGAGTACCTATATCTAATTTGGGAATGTTGAGCATAAATTCATCACCAAGCTGTGAAAAAGCGTCCTTAAATACTCTTAACTGGTCTTCTGCCAATCCTTCTAAAGTTATTTCATCTTTTTTGATAGGTACTTTAGGTTGATACGTTTTTGGATTTGTCAGGTACTGATTAGCCCAACTTACTTGTGGAGTATTTAATGGAGAAGCTGTAGGCTTTGAATCTTGAGAAATTTTTTTATTGGCAATATCTGAGGGTAACTCAGGTCTCTTTCCCATTACATCTTCACGAAATCTATTGAAAAATTCATGAACATTGCCTTGAAATTTACATAGTTGATCTTCAGCACTATTCATTGAACAGTTAACAATACCTTTAAAAACATTTTTAGTGCGTAAGATATCATCCCAATTAAAAACAAAACCAATCCACTCAATTAAATCGTTTAAAAATAATGAAATTTTATCAAAAATCCACATCATCGCAGATAAAACAGTTTCACCCGTTTTAATGACAAATTTGTATATTTCACCAGCTATTTCGATAACAAAAGTAACAACGCTCCCCATGACTTCGAAAACAAAATTTGTGATATCAACGACCCTATCACCAACCCATTGAAGAAAACTACCTATTGAATGACCAAAGTCATTTAAGGGATCAAAATTTGCTAGCGACACTCCATAGTTAATATTATTTTTTTGCAAGAGAGACTGTAAATTTTGTTCCGCTTGACTCCCTGAATATAAAGATATCTTTTTTTTATTATTGAACTGCAAATGCCATATTTCATTTACTCCATTTTGGTTAGCTGGTTCTTTTTCTAGATGTTCTTTGGCATCCAATAATTTTTGAATCACCTGAGAAGCTTTATTCATCGTATCGTAATTAGGTTTATTTTCTTTGCCTTTCCACAGCGAAGTTGAATCTTGTTTCTTTGCATTATCAAGATCTTTGCCTTTTTGTAATGTTCTAAGGCGTTCACAAGTTTTATGTGTCAGATCAATAACAAGATCATTTTTAAGAAAATCTGCTTCGACATATAATATCGGGGCAGTAATATTAGTGACTTCCTTCATTAGATTGATTGTTCCCATAGCACCTAGCGAGATTTCAACGTATTTATTAGGAGTGAGTAAACAGTAGCCTATAGCATTAATATTCACATAGGCTGCTGAGGATGTACGAAGCCTAACCTTCTTTCCAAAGTGTTTTGGGTCACATTGTAAAGTTAAGGAGTAGGTGTCAATTTCTCGGCCCTTGTTAGACGTTGGAAGGAAAATAGACTTCTCATCCCACAGGGTTGTTGCTGCATCCTGCCAGAAATGTGAGAGCGTATTATCACTTTTGATATAGAAGAGATGATTAGAAATTTCATCGCTACACAGGCAGGTAAATTGCTCTACATTACTCATTAACGGGAGTGGTTTGTTCCACTGTGAGTTAATTGTACCGTCATGCCAATGGAATTGATTTTCTACTAAATATAAATTTCTCTTTTGTCCCTGTTCTTCCCCCCGTAACCAAATAGTAATTTTATCAGCCTTTGTTGTAACCTCTATATGCTTAAAGTTTATTTCACCTGTTTTTTCGACAACTGTTTGTTTCAAAACTGTGGGGTCAGTAAAAAGAAAAACACCATCTCCTGCTGTATAGAGATGATCTGTACTTTCTTCACCCTGAATAAGGACAAAGTCCTCAAGAGGACCACCCGTATCGTATCGGTAAGTAGCTGTTTTGTGATATTTCGGATCGGGAAAACTTTGAAACAACATGGTTTGGTTTTCTCCCAGTTGATAAAGCAAAAAAACGCCCCTATTGCCATGAACTTTCCCCAAGCCCATCTGTAACACAGTGCTGCTATTCTCCGGTAATTGGTATTGCTGTATTCCACTCTTGGCATCAAGGGTGTAATATTTTGCATCCTGTGATTCTGTTTCTGTTGCAAATAAAATTCCTTCGGGATCGGCTTTTATGAGATTAATCGTTTCTTTATTATTTTCTAATTCAAACTTTTGCCAAAAAGAAGCGGGTTCAAATGTTTCCCAATCAATATCAGGTAATTGAGTAAGCTCATTGATAAAAAGCGAGGTAACTCCTTCATTTTTTGTCGCCATTCCTACAAGAAATGCTCCTGAGACATCCTGACTAATATCAAAAGCAGTCACTTCCCCTAAGTCTTTTGAAAGCTTATGTTGCTCCCAGCCCGACATGGTTCCGTCTTTAGGGTAAATGACAAAAAGCTCTTGTTTGGCGTTTATAGAAAAAAGCAAGGGGGTCTCGCCATTATGGATCACTTTTAGCTGATGACTACCGTCTACAGGGGATTCAGCGACATAATTTTTCATCAATTCACTGTGGTAAGAAACTTCACCGTCTTCTGATAGGGTACTTGTACAGGTGTTATTAAAACTCATAAGGTCCTCCCAGACTCTTAAATTATATTTCAATAAATTACTATTTATTGCTTACTGGCATATAAGCGATATCAAAACAAATTGCATTATCTATTGGACTTTTAGATTTTTTATCAGAGTCAAACAGGCGAATATTTTTATATGTGTAAACATTACCTAAAGGTAAAACAGTTTTTTGAGCTGCTATAGTTGTAAATTCAGATTGCAGTTGAGGAAGGATTTTGTAAAAACACTCTTCCATGCGAGAATGTGTAGACAGTAAGCTTTCTTGAAGTGTTCTACTGACATCAGGAAATTGCTCTTTTATTTCCTCCATATTATTTTCAATAAATACTTCTTTCTCCTTGTTAATTACAATATCAATTTTGCCCTTTTGACCACAACGAAACTCTATATGTAATTTAGAAATTCTTCCTTTATTGTCTGGTTTATTACTTAAATATCCTGATATGGTTTTATGCCCCAACAGTCCATCGGGTTTCTTGAGAGTAACATCAACATGAATCGTCATGCTCAACACAATATCTAGATAATTATTGTGTTTTGATTCCACGGAAAGAGATATATCATAATTATATTTTTCCTCATATTCTGCCATTTTTATTATATATAAACCACTTCGACTTGTTGTTTCAATAAATAAACTCCCTTGCAAATTCGCATCCCATAAATAATCATTAGCGGCTTTAAACTCTATAGGACTAAATCCCTTAACAGATATTTCTTCATCGCTAATCCAGCTACGTTCGGCTCTGAATTCCTGCTTAGAAAAATTAGCTACATATTCATTAAATGTATTTTGTATTATGGGAATGATAGTTATATCAATATATTTGACTTTAAAATCGTTATAATTAAGAAAAAAAACACCATCAACACTAGCATCTTCATTGGTGATCAAACTCCGTGATAAAATTCCGCAATCTTGAGCTTCAGGAAATTCCCTTCTATCTATCATCATCAGAAAATTTAGAGCACTAAGTTCCGATTTTTTATTATACGATGTTGAATAACGACAATTAGTCGGTTGAAATGATGCTGGTTGGCTTTCATGATCAATTCGTTTAATTGAATGCCCTAAAATATAGGGATTTTGCGTCTCTGCTAGTCTTTTAAAATAATTTGAAATTAATATTTGAAACGTGTCTAATGCTGAAGGTTCGTCAACAATGATCACGCTTTTACTCGTGTCATATCGAGTGAAATTTGTATTTGTGAAATCCATAAATAAACTTTCAATTGTAAAATATTTATCAGATATTCCGTCAATACTATCTTTAACTTGTTTAGTCGCTTCTTGTGTAACGGTTAGAGAGTGGGTATTACCGCTAACAAACTGATCGGCAGGATGGCTTATTAAGCCGATGTTTACCTCAAAAATATACTTCCAGCCTTTCATATCCTCAGTCATACGTGTTGCAGATGGCCCGAATCCTTTCCAATACGATAATGTTCCACTAGTAAAATAAATTTCTAAATTTATTTTTTTCCTATCATCTTCAATAATTGAAATAGTAGGACTTTCAATTTTAGCTTCGAATTCACTTTCAGTAGACTCATCCTTTGCATTCCATTTATTAGGAATTACATTTCTATGATAAAGTTGTTCAAACTGAAAATTAATTGTGTTTTCTGATAGGGCAAGAATAATGTCACACCCTTTTAAGATACCTTCAACCATAATTTAATCCTCCTGATCATGCGGCTCAACTACAAAAACAACATTAAACGACTGCTCATATAAACCAAAGTTTTTTACTCTTGTAATAGTACTTGCGATAAGTACAGTTTTTGTTGTTTATATTAATACTAGTAGAAAATTAACAATGAATATAAACATAATTAAGGGTATAGCAATTTGACAAACAGTTCTTTAAATCAAAAACACCCATTACAGACTCTCCAATATCTAACACAAAATTAGGGAGTAAGGCAGATTTACATCATTAATGTGGGTATAGGTCGCTTTACTGAACTGCTACATGAAGCTACAGCCTCTAATATTTGTATGTACTTGTAAAAACCATCATAGCGTTCACAAAGCAACACCATTTCAGCACAAGAAGCTGAAACCATTAATTCCTTCAAAAGCGCCATATAAGAATTTAAGCCAGTTAAAACTTCGACCTCTTTACCACCGTGTTTTAATATACCTTTAACATCTTCATTAATTCTTTGTGCTAAACGCACCTGTTTGGGTTTTAATTGTAAAGAAACGCTTTCATGAGCTGGTTGACATTGATATTGTTTCATATAACCACCGTTTAAATGATTTTTATTATTACTGCTCACGTTGACTGTATTTTTAGGTTATGCCTAAATATACAAGGTGATTGCTATACAAAATAGCATCACTGGTAATATTTAAGTGCAGTAGACAAGTGTTTTGTTTTATCTACATTTTTCATAGAACAGCTTTAAGTATAGATACTTACCTAACAAAATTTTACAAATATCTAATTGATCACATTATGGGTATTACGAAGACACACTTCATCCACAGGTCTACCAAGCAAGTACCCTTGCACATAGTTACAACCACATGAACGAATTAAATTTAGCTGCGAAAGCGTTTCAACCCCTTCAACCACAATAGTTTTATTAGCAATAAACACTAACTTTACCATTGCGTCAAAAAACAGCGCATCATCAATGTTGCGATCAATATTTTTCACAAAACTACGATCAATTTTAACTTCATCAATGGGAAGTAGTCGTAGGGCTTCAATCGTGGCAAATTTTATTCCAAAGTCATCAAGAGATAAACGAACACCAAGCCTTTTAATGACGAGTAGTCGCTCAATTAATAACGGATCGTTCAAATTAAATTGTTCCGTTAGTTCAAATTTAATATATGAAAGAGCGTGAATTGAATCGTTTAGTACATCGGTTAATGCGGTATAATATTTGTTATTCAGTAGCATTAAAGCACCGATATTCACGGAAACAAAAAAAGATCCTTTATTGTCCGGTGTACAAAACTCATTCACTAAACCAATCGCATCATTGAGTCGCAGTATGTTTAAATTGGCGTACAATTGATGAGACTCATTTTCTAGAATATGAACAAATTCGCCCCCTTGATATTTATTCCATCGAGACAAAATTTCATACCCTACGATGTTATTTTCAAGATCAAAGATTGCTTGAAAAACCGGATAAATTAAATCTGATGCAATATCTTGAGAAAAGGCATTAATCAACGCTAAATTATTTTCACTTCTAGTAAACACGTCCATAGGATTATGGTTACCTTATAACAGTTATGTTTTAGTAAATTATTTAACACGCATTGATAATGCATTATTGAACTTTAATAATAAAAATAGTGCTGTCTATATTTGAATTTTAGACCCACACCAATTGATATGTCAAATTTATTTATTGAATAAACTCTTTTAAATTTCATTTTAAAAGTGTTTTAAATTTCTTTTTAGGCTGAAAAATACTTTTTTTTTGATTTGTGACTTAAAATTAGTTATTACAAATTTTATAAAAGCATTAACATACTAGTTATGAATGACGTTGAAAAAATTAAACTACTATTAGTAGACAACCCACTTTAAAGTAATATTCAATATAAGCACTTGAAAATAAGACACATGCAAAATATAGCATTTACCAATAATTATAGATTAGTACAATAAAGTAGACTTACTACGCTGGGTTTTTATATATTCAATATCCATTTTAAAAGGGTCTATATTTAATATATAAAGTATCCAGATAAAATATTAAAGTTCGGTAATTAAAATACCCATAATTAGAGGGAAAAGTTTATAGCAATAACAATTAGCTTTCTGTAGAAGTGTATTAGAATCACGAATTATAGAGATATTCTCAAGATGCTAATTCAAGAAAAAGAATTAAACGTTTACGCAAAGACCAACTTCATCGAAAAGGTGTCTGCGACTAGAAGTGAAAACAATATTAAACCCTTATGGCAACTAGAATTTAAAATTAAAGGAGAAAGTGAAATTGCCTTATTAATAACAACATTGAATAAACCAAGATTGTTTCCTAATGTTGATTATCTAATAGAGTACGTTAATATTTGGTGTCCAAAGATTGAACAGATAGTTTTTAATATCAAAAAAAATGAATAGCATTACATTATGTATTTTATTCAATGATGACGAGGGCACGACTAAATTTATCAGAAAAAGACACTCAAATAATTTATTATGACGCTATTCCCATTAATAAAAAGATCAATATTATTTTGCTTTATATCAATACGATACTGTATATATGTGGGCGTTTTTTACCGCTTTTGTAGTTTGACTATATTTAGGTGTTACCCAATAACTTAATCATGATTGCATTCAATCTAAAATAACCTAGCAGTAAATACCTTTTATGCAATCAAATAACCTTTCCGGAGAAAGCCGGTACACCTTTTTATGCCATCAAAATTGAACCGCTTACGTTAAAACATATATTGTCGGGCAAAAGAAAAAGCTCCTTGCGGAGCTTTCAGTAGTCAAGTGGCTAATAAGCCCATTAAGCAGAAATATCAAATAGATCAAGCTGATCGCTTTTCTCTAACAATCGCATAGGACGCAAAGTAAGTGTAGGTTCTTCAACGGCAATCGTTTCAACAACCTCTTGCTCCGGCTCACATTCAACAGTTTGTCTTGTTGAGCCTTTAATCAGTTTAAGTTTCCATAAACCAATATGGTAAGCAGGTGTCTACATCACTTTATTGATTTCCAGCGTTAATGTGTTACCTATCTGAATACGTGCGGGAATGTGAAGCAAAGCAAGTTGCAAATAACACATCATTACAGGTAAAGGATCAATATCAGTACATTGTACAAATAATTGCGTTTGAGGGTTATAACCCCTTTCCAGCAATTCATCTACTACGGCTAATATCATGCCTCCTGCACCGCAAGCGGGTTCATCAACGGTGATAAAATAATGTTCATCAAAATGTTTATCTATGCCTGTTAACGTCATTTTTGCCATTAATTTGCACAAATGATATGGAGTGAAAAACTGACCACTATGGCGGTTTGATATTTCAATTTCCATATAAACCGCCCCTAAAAAATCAGTAAAACCGATTTCAAAAGCGGTAACGACATAAGCAAACAATTTACATATTTTATCAACGTCCTCTTTTTTGTATCGACCGACAATCAACAGATATTGTTGTTCTAAATCATCATCCATGTTAGCCGCATTATGCAATGATATTGCCGCCATTTGAACGAAGTCATTAAACACTTCAAAACGTCTTTTGTTATAGCCAATACTATTAAAAAGTTTAATAAACTCACTTTTGCATTGTTCGATAGTTGTGACTTGCTGCATCATAAATTTCCTTATGTACGCAGCTTTCTAACCGTCCAAGGACAGCTAAAAAGCTGCCCTTGGATGGGTTACGTCTAAAAAGACAATTTGATTATAAATTAAACATTAGAAGAATGGGTCTAACTACAAAAGCGGTAAAAAACGCCCACTAACCCACTCCATCATATTGATATGCAACAATATTATGTTGACCTTTTTTTCAAAAATATCGA
>SPKZ01023317.1_pt1 | contig 12311 bp, 13 predicted proteins | sample 2456571 | NCBI WGS metagenome assembly SPKZ01 (sample SAMN11192286, study PRJNA482655) | marine metagenome | biome: ENVO:00000447; feature: ENVO:00000244|ENVO:00000211|ENVO:00000569|ENVO:00002023; material: ENVO:00002151; isolation source: ocean water from marine abyssalpelagic zone ...
CCCACATTCATGGGGAACTTCTGTTCCTTGTCGTCCGTCTTGTAGACCACCATGGCCGAAGCAGGAGCGCGGCCGGAAAAGGTGGCTTCAATGACGAGGCGTGAGTTTTTTTCGATTTCCACATCACCCGGTGTAACCGCAATCTCAATGGCGGGCAGATTGGTCTCGGGGTCGATTTGGACAATTTCCTCTTCGCTGGCAGCAGGACGGCTGTAGGGATTGGCGCCGAGAAGAAACCAGACGCTGACGCAAAACGCGATGACAGCAGCGAATTGCCCCCAGGCAGCAGCGAGGAGTCGTTTTTCTGAAACCTGGCGAACCCAGCGGTTCTGAACCGCGTGCTCACTGATTTCGGACATAAGCCGCTTCTGCAGGAAGCTCAGTTCGCCCGAAGCAGTAGGTTTCTGGTCCATCGCCGCAAGCAACGCAGCCTGGAGATCGGGATGTTTCTCCTCCACCTGGCGGGCAATGCCTCGAAGGTCGAGAGGTCGGGTCGCGTTGGACAGGCCAATCGCGGCGCCAACTGCGAGAACGATAAACCAGGCAAAAACAGCCACCCAGGACCACCAGTCAGCGAAATAGGCAGCCGCCAGCAGAGCGAGAATTCCAGCCAGGCCCGCGAGCAAGGTGAAGGTGATGACCTTGCGTTTTCGCAATTGCACCTCCGCTTCGAGAACGGGTTTGAGGCAGCTGGCGAGCAGTTTCTCGATCATGGCTGTTAGGGGTTCAAGTGGCGGCAGGTTGGGGAGCTGTGGCAGCGTGGGGACGACGCCCGGCGAGAATGGATTCAATTACGAAAATGAAAAGGGCGACGAAGACGATCCACTTCCAAAGTTTCTGTTTCTCTTCCTTGGCTTCTGATTCAAGCCGGGCAAGTTGTTCTTCTGTCAGGGTTTGAATGGAGTCGGAGCCGGCCTCGTCGATGAGAGGGATGCCCAGTCCCGGGAATACGACTGTCGGATCAAAGGGGGTGGTGTTGCCCTCGCGGGGATTCATATTGATGGCGATGAGGTGGGGTTCGCCGTCTCTTTCTGCTTCTTCAAACCCCGGTTCAGTCGTGGTGGTTTCGCCGACGAGGTAAGTCGGAGCCGAGCGGATGCTGAATCCGGTGTGTTCGAAGATTGAAAATAACAACGGCACGAACTTGGAAGAGAGAGCGAGTTGGCTTTCGCGTGGCTCCCAACCGGAGAGAAAAGCAAATACAGTGCCGTCGCCGATACGTTTCTCGATAATGGCCGGGCTCTCGCCATCGAATGTGGCAAGAATGCGGGTGCTCTCACCGGGTTCTGCGGGAAGTGAGAGGACACGATGCTTCCAGAACCGGATCTTGGTGAAGTCGCGGATGCGGGCGCGGGCAAAAGGCTCGAGAACCGGGTGTTCAAAATCGATGTCGCCGAGGAGAGAGAAGTCTTTCCCTTCGGCTTCGCTCAGTTGCCAGTTTTCGTCGCCCACGAGCGAAGCCAGCGCGTCGCTTTCAGCGTCGGCGGAAGGAAGAGCGATGACGAGTCCGCCGGATTCGGCGAATTGATTCAACTGCTGGCCGACTTCGGCGCTCCATTGATCGAGGATGACGACAGCTTCGGTGTCCTTGAGGTCCTGTTCTGCGAAGTCCGGCTGGGTGGTGACGACGGGCTCGAGGTTGGGCGTGGGCTGAAGGGCGCGCTTGAGATAGAACAGCGCCGTGCCGGCGGATTCCTCAAGCTCGGTATCACCGGTGACAAGAATTCGAAGCGGACGCGCCTGGACCGGAGAAACAAAGACGTCGTTGTCGAATTCGTGCTGGTCCCCGGTCACGGTGAGGACGCCGCGGACGGCAGAGGCGGGTCGGGGTGCCGTTCGAATGATGCGGCTGGTTCCGGGGGCGACAGTCGTTTCGATCGCTGTGTCGGGAGCATCCTGCCAGGACACGGTGGCGGTGGAGAAATCGGAGTCGTTGGCGTTTTGAATGCGAACGCGATAGACCTCTTCGTCGTTGATGCTGGAGCGGGGAGGTGTCGAAGCGAGCGCGAGAGAAAGGTTGCCGGATTCTTCAGGGGCGAGCGCGACGCAGCGAACCTGAACCTCGTCGGGCCAGGCCTCGTTCTGGAGCGCGGATTGATCGGAGCCTGATTGGAAGTCACTGATGACAACGACTTCCATCGAGGTGGCGGGATCATCGATATCGGCGGCGAGCAGTAGATCCGCCGCGCGCGTCATGGCGGCGCCCAGATCGGTGGTTTGCCACGAGGGTTCAGACTGTTTTTCGGAAGTAAATGAATCGAGGGCTGCGGAACGGGCGCCGGGGGAAAGGGGGGCCCAGGCTGAGAGGGAAGCGATCTCCTCGAACTCGTTGTCGAAGAAGGCGACGGTCACTTCGGCAGCGGTATTGGTTTTTTTGATTTGGTCTTTGGCAGCCTTGAGAGCCTGATCCCAGAGATCTTCCCGTTTCATGGAAGCACTTCGGTCGATTAGGATGACTTTTCGCTCCAGCGAATCGGCCACGATGGCCTCGGGCAGTGTGTTGAGAAAAGGGCGCCCGAAAGCAAAGGCGAGCAGGAGCAGGGCGAGGCAGCGAAGTGCCAGCAGGAGCCAGCGTTCGAGGCGGGTGCGGCGAGTCAGTTTCTCCGGAGTTTGCTCCAGGAACATGTGAGAACTGAATGGAATGTGCTCCTTCGGAGGCCGTCGGCGAAGGTGCAGCAGGATCGGCACCGCGAGGGCGGCGGCACCGAGCAGGTAGAGCGGGAAGAGGAAACTCACAGCAGGGAGAAGCCTGCCATGGTTTCAGAAGCGAGGCGAGGACGTTTTCGCGGCCTAACGGGGCCGGGGAAATATTGAAATGACGAAAAGCGGAAACAGAGAAATGAGATCAGTTCCGAGGCGTTGGATCGTCAACCACCTCAGCCTCAACGTTGATGACTTGAGGGCCACCGGAGCGACCTGATCCATCTTGCGAGAAATTCTGGGTGGCGGCGTTCACGTTCTGGGACACGACGTCGACGCGTCCTTTGAGACGGTCTTTAATGATCGCTTTGACGACTTTGCGGAAAGGGGGGATCAGCAGGCTGAAGCCGATCGCATCGGTGAGGAAGCCCGGGGTAAGGAGGACGGCGCCGGCGATGAGAATCATGAGGCCATCCATGACTTCCTCGTGGGGCAGTTTGCCCTGGGCCAGCGCCTGCTGGTAGTTGTTGAGAGCCTTGAGCCCCTGAGACTTGGTCAGATAGGCACCGATGAAGGCGGTGAGAATAATAATACCGAGAGTGGCAAAGAGGCCGATCTTTTCGCCCAGGGAAATAAAGATCGCCAGTTCCGCGACGGGAACGAGGATAAAGAGGAGCAGGAGTTTGGCGAACATGGTTAAGGGATAGTATTAGAGGCCGTTTCGGAGAGCGGCGTTCAATTTCAGATACTCCGCGAAGGCTAGTCCTTCAACTGGAACCGGGGTATTAGGAAATTGCGGCAAGATTGTAGTCGAGTCCCCGTGGGCTCGAAACAGGATCAGGCGGTCTCTTCCGGAATATCGCGGCAATGCTTGAGGCGGTAACCGCCGTCGACCGGGAGAATGGTTCCGGTGACGTAGTCTGCGTCGGTGGATGCGAGGTAGGCCGCGGCTTTGCCAATTTCCTCAGGCAGTCCGAGGCGCCCCCACGGCAGCTTTCGGCCCTCTGCGGCCATGGTTTCATCGTTGTAGTGCTGGCGTTCGCCGGGAGTATCGATCCAGCCGGGTTCGATGGCGCTGACGTTGATGTGGTTTTCCGCCAGTTCGATGGCCATGGTTTCGGTCATGGAATTGAGTCCGGGCTTGGCGGCGCTGTAGGCGACGCAGCAGGCGTTGGGAATCCGGGCGAGAACGCTGGAAATGAAGACGATTTTTCCGGGATTATCCTTCTCCACGAAATGACGGACGACGAGTTGTCCCATGTGAAATGCCCCGAGCAGGGCCGATTGGAGAATGGCTTCAAAATCCTCGGGCGGGTAGTCGAGGAAGCTGTTACGGCGATTGAAGGCCGGCACGTGGACGAGGATATCGACTTCGCCGAAACGGGTTACTGCTTCAGTCAGCGTTGGTTCGCAGCTTTCGCGCGAAAAAGCGTCGGCTTCGATACCAATGCATTCGACGCCGAGAGCTTCCACGGTTTTGACACCGTCGTTGAGTTCCCCGCTTCCGGGGCGATCGACCAGGGCGATGGAGGCTCCCGCTTTTGCCAGTTCGGTGGCGCAACCCAGCCCGATTCCGCGGCCGCCACCCGTGACGATGGCGGTTTTTCCTGCAAGTTTCATTGTGGTGAACTGTAGCGGATCGGAGTCCTGACAGGAAGGCCTCAATTGCGCGGGGATATCGTGATACATCCGCCTCAGATCTTGACCTTTGGTCTTATCCTGCGAAGGGTGCTGCTGTGAACCAGGAATCCATCGACAAGCTCAACGACGCCATTCGTGACGTGCACGATTTCCCGAAGCCGGGAATTGTTTTCAAAGACATCACTCCGTTGCTCGCCGACGGCAAACTCTTGCGTCTGACAACCGAGCTCTTTGCGGAAACGCTCGAAGGTGCCGAGGTGGATAAGGTGATCGGAATCGACGCGCGAGGTTTTATCTTCGGTGCGGCTCTGGCCGACCGGATCGGTGCCGGATTTATTCCAGTGAGGAAGAAAGGCAAGCTTCCGTGGGAAACCACCGGAGTGGCCTACTCGCTGGAATACGGAGAGGCTCATGTGGAAATCCACAAGGACGCGATTCATTCCGGTGAGAGAGTCATTCTCGTCGACGACCTGCTTGCGACCGGAGGCACTGCCGGGGCAGCGATTAAGCTGGTCCAGGAACTCGGCGGCGAGATTGTTTGCGTTAGTTTCCTGATCGAACTGGAATTTCTCGAAGGGCGCAAGAATCTCGACTCCGATGTGCGGATCGAGGCGTTACTCAAATACTGAAAGGACGGGGCAGAGGCTCCGTCTCCCACTGCATGAGTTACGAAAGCGATATTCTGCGCAACTGGTACCTGCTGTTTCACTACGGTTCGCCCGAGGAAATTCTGGAAGGCGTCGGTTTTGATGCGGCCGGGTTGCCGAACGGTTGCCTCGAATTCCCCGTCGCGACGGTGGAACTGGCAGGCCTTGAAGGTCCGATCGGACGAGCCCTCGACATCGGATGCGCGGTTGGGCGTTCTTCCCTCGAGATGACCAAGGTTGCCAACGAAGTGATTGGGATCGATTTTTCCCAGTCGTTTGTTGATGTCGCCGACGAAGTCAGCAGGGGAGAGACCGTGTCTTATCATCGCTATCGGGAAATGCACCTCTCCGATTTGCTTCAAGTGCGACTGCCGGACGGGGTCCAACCGGAACGCGTTTCTTTTGAGCAAGGGGATGCGATGAATCTGCGCGATGACCTCGGGCAGTTCGACCTGGTGCACGCAGCCAACCTCTTGTGTCGCCTGACCGAACCACGAAAATTTCTCGATCGGCTGCCTTCCCTGGTCAGCGAAGGAGGGGCCCTGGTGATGGCAACTCCGGCGACCTGGATGGAGGATTACACGCCGGCAGAGAATCGACCTGAGGGGTTAACCCTCGATTATCTGAAGGGGCATCTCTCGGGAACGTTCGAACTGAAGCAGGTGGTGGAAGTGCCCTTCCTGATTCGAGAGCATCAGCGTAAGCTCCAGCTGAGCACGTCGCAGACCAGCATCTGGACCAAGTGAAACGGCAGATAAGGCGCAATCAGGGCGTCGACAGTCGGGGACCTTCCGATAGGATGGACGCTCAAATCATGAAAACTCCTATTACATATCTCTCTGTCTTGGCTGCCGGGCTTTCTCTCCTGGTAGCTTCCACTGCAAACGCCGGCGAATGGGTTGAACTTTTCGACGGCAAATCTCTTAAGGGCTGGAAGAAGTCTACGCTTGGTTCAGCTAATTACTCGGTCGTCGATGGTGTCATTAAGGGCGAAACCGTCGAAGGCAGTCCTAACACCTTCCTGCTCAGTGAGAAGGAATACGGTAATTTCGAACTCGAGTTCGAAGTGAAGGTTCACGACAGCCTTAATTCCGGTTGCCAGATTCGCTCGCGCGAGAAGGTCGAGGCTGATCTCGCCACCACTGGAAAGAACGGCAAGCCGGCCAAGGATATTGACCGCTTGTTTGGTCCCCAGGTTGAGTTGGAGGCATCTCCCGGCCAGTCTGCCTACATCTACGGCGAGGCAACCGGTCGCGGCTGGATCTCTCCCGAGCCCGGTGAGGGCGCTGCTCACGAGTTCATGAAGAATGGTGAGTGGAACAAGATCCGTATCGTCGCCAATGGCGTTCGTATCCAGACTTTCGTGAATGGAAATCCCGTCGCTGATCTTTCCGACGAGGCGATTTTCAAGACTCACCCGAAAGGACATATCGGCCTCCAGGTGCACGGCATCAAGAAGGACACCGGCCCTTACGATGTCTACTGGAAAAACATCCGCATCAAGGAACTGAAGTAACCCATTTAGTTGCGAGTGAAAATAAAGGCGGAATTTTCCTTGCCGCCCTTTCCGGTTTTCCCTAAAAACGGCTTAGAGAGAGCGGAGTTTTGATATCGTCTTTGGAATTCCGCTCGATCTTATAAGGAGGAGGGCCCCGGTATCGCGAAAGCGGTACCGGGGTATTTTTTTGAACCCAAGGAGGGGAGAATTCATCGATCTATTGCCACGATTTCGGTTTTAGTGACGTCTTCCGGCCCGATCTCGGCCGATTTTTCTTTTTGGGGCCGGGCCTTGCCTATGGACCTGAATCAGCGACATTGTCGGCCACCCCGCTGTCGGCGCCTGTGCCTGTCGGGATATGAGCATGAGTGATATTGCAACCAATCGGAAAGCCCGTCGGGATTTCCATATTTCTGAGAAGTACGAGGCCGGTATCGAACTGAAAGGTACCGAGGTGAAGTCTATTCGTGCCGGAAAGGTCAATATCGGGGAATCTTTCGCCCGGATCGATAAAGGACAGGCCTGGCTTTACCAGTGCGACATTCGCCCCTACGAGCAGGCCAGCCACGAGTTTCACGTGCCCTTGCGAAATCGGCGTCTGCTCCTGCATAAGAAGGAGATTCGTCGCATGGCGATGCTGACCGATCAGAAAGGGGCCACCCTGGTGCCGCTTCGCCTCTACTGGAAGAACGGTCGCGTCAAAGTCGAGATCGGTATCGGCAAGGGTAAGGACCAGCGCGACAAGCGCCAGGACCTCAAGCTGGCGGCACACAACCGCGAGGTGGAGCGGGAACTGGCACGCATTCACAAGTGATGTGGGATATTTCGTAGAAATCGAACGGGATGCCCGGGAGCGGAAGTCGGTTGACTGTCCTCCTGAATCCCGTTCATTCCGAGACAATTAAGGTAAAAGCCTGATGGGATCGAATTTTGGCCAACTTTTCAGAATATCCACCTGGGGGGAATCTCACGGTGGCGGTGTCGGCGTGGTGGTGGACGGTTGTCCTCCGCAAATCCCGCTGACAGAAGCAGATATTCAGGTTGACCTGGACCGTCGCCGTCCCGGACAGAGCGAAGTGACGACACCCCGCAATGAAGCCGACCAGGCGGAGATTCTTTCCGGTACTTTTGAGGGACAGACACTCGGCACACCCATCGGCATTCTGGTGAGGAACAAGGATCACCGTCCCGAGGCCTACTCCGAGATGAGCGAGAAATTTCGCCCCTCTCACGCCGACTACACCTACCAGGCCAAGTACGGCATTCGCAACTGGCAGGGTGGGGGGCGCTCCAGCGCTCGCGAAACCATTGGTCGCGTTGCCGCCGCGGCGATTGCCAAGAAGGTGATCAATCAGTGCTTTGCTCCGGACCTTGAGATTCTTCCATTCGTGGAATCGATCGGAACCCTGAAAGCTAACGTCGACACTTCCGCGGTGACGCGGGAAATGATCGAGTCGAATATTGTGCGCACGGGCGACCCGGATTCGGTCGAGCCGATGATTGATCTCATCAAGGAAGTCCGCGCCGACGGCAACTCCATCGGCGGTACGGTCGGCTGTGTGATCCGCAATGTTCCGGTCGGGCTGGGGATGCCGGTCTTTGATCGCCTCGAAGCTGATCTCGCCAAGGGCATGCTGAGCCTTCCGGCAACCAAGGGCTTTGAAGTGGGGTCGGGATTTGCGGGAACCGAGATGACCGGTCGCGAACACAACGATCCTTTCCGCATGGTTGACGGCAAGGTGCGCACGACCAGTAATCGTTCCGGTGGCGTCCAGGGTGGCATTTCCAACGGCGAAGACATCGTCTTTCGCGTGGCTTTCAAGCCGACCGCAACCATCATGACCGAGCAGGACACGGTTTCGACCGGCTACGAAGAGACCGAGCTCAAGGGGCGTGGTCGACACGATGCCTGTGTTCTGCCGAGAGCTGTTCCCATGGTGGAAGCGATGGCGGCCCTCGTTCTCGTCGACCACATGCTCCGGCAGCGGGCGCTTTGTGGTGACTCTACGGCTGGCGAATGAGCGACTACCTGCCTATCCTTCTCGTTTCAGTCTTTGCGGTGATTTCGTTCATCATCGCGATGAACCGGGGAGCCATTCCGATCCTGGCATCGGGAATGGGATTGCTGGCAGCGTTAGTCTTGAGTGTTTTTCTCCTGAATATCCTGATTGCCTTGAAGGGCAATTTTGATGCCTTCTCGATGAGTTGGCCAAGGGTCCTGGCCCTGATGGCGGTTGGCCTGGTTATCGTGATGGTTTTTGTGCGCCTTGTTGCGAAGAGCCTGCTTCTCCGACTTGTTGGTGACAATGACTCCAGGTTGAACTGGTTTGAAGGGTTCGCCGGTGGTTGCCTCTCCCTGTTTTCCGTGGCAATCGGGGCGGTGTTCCTGTTCAGCGGATTTCGTATCGCAGGCACCGTCGACGAATTGAACTACACGGCGTCCCTGGCTCGTGAAGGCGTGGTGGAGATGGGCGGCAAGATTCCGGCGTATCCCCGTTCTGTCGCGTGGCGTGACCAGATCGAAGAGATTCCGGGAGTGGCCGGTGTGCTCGACCTGGTCGATCCGTTCAGTAACCGGGTCTTTCGAAATTCCGCAGCCATGGTGATGGTGGCTCCGGCTCCGAGTCTCAGGGCCTACTTCATCCGTGACGAGAATATCGTCGAGCTCGCGCACGCGGGTAAGTTCTGGGATGTCTCGCAGGATCCCTCAGTGGCTGAAACTCTGAATGCGCAGGATCGACTGGGCCTGGTCTTCCATCGCCTCGTTCGACAGGCTGCCTCGAAGGACGGCGTCGCTGAGCCTTTGAGAAAGTTGCAATTGCGCGGATATCTGGAAGGATTTGTCGATTCGTTGATCCCGGCTCCTGCCTACGGCGAAGTCACCAACTCGTAACTCATGGGAAACCCAAACTACACAGTGACGATCGGACTTGAAGTCCACGTGCAACTCAAGACGGAGAGCAAGATGTTCTGCTCCTGTCCGGTGAAGTTCGGAGAGCCGCCTAATACCCTGACCTGTCCGACCTGTCTGGGTCTGCCCGGGGCTCTCCCTGTTCTGAATGGGGGAGCGATTGAGCGCACTATTCTGACGGGGCAACTGCTCGGCTGCACCACGCCCGAAGTCGTGAAGTGGGACCGGAAGAACTACTTCTATCCGGACATGCCGAAGAACTACCAGATTTCCCAGTTCGACCTGCCGCTTTGTCTCGGCGGTGGCGTGCCGCTCTATGAGTTGGCTTATCCGAAGGATCACCAGAAGCAGATCGAGAATCCCGGGAAGGTGGTCGAGTTGACCCGCATTCACCTCGAGGAGGACGTGGCCAAGTCGACCCACCACGCGACCTATACCACGATTGATTTCAACCGTGCCGGAACGCCGCTGATGGAGATTGTGTCCGAGCCTGATATCGATACCGCGGAAGAAGCAGTGGCCTACCTCAACTCCCTTCGCCAGATCCTCGTTTACAGTGGGGTTTCCGATGCCGACATGGAGAAGGGCCAGATGCGTTGTGATGTGAACGTTTCCGTTCGTCCCAATGACCAGGACGAGCTCGGCACCAAGATTGAGCTGAAGAACCTCAACTCGGTTTCGGCGGTGCGCCGTTCGCTGCACTACGAAATTGATCGCCAGATCGAAGAACTCGAAGCCGGCAACACGATCGTGCAGGCCACCTGGCGCTGGAATGATGAAGTCGGCCAGACCGAGATCATGCGTACCAAGGAGGATGCACACGATTATCGCTACTTTCCCGATCCTGACCTGCTGCCGGTGAAGACCACCGAGATCCTCGCCCGGGTGCAACAGGATCTTCCCGAGTTGCCTCACCAGAAAGTGGAGCGCTTCGAGAGCGATTACAAGATCACTCACTATGATGCCTCCGTGCTCGCTTCTGAGCAGGTGCTGGCTGACTTTTACGAAGAGGCGGCCAAAGGGGCGTCTTCTCCCAAGAAGGTTGCCAACTGGGTGATCAACAACCTGCTCGCCGAATTGAACGAGCGCGAGATCACGATCGAAGAGTGCTCGGTCGCGGCCGCAAAGATCGGAGCCCTTGTCGGCCTGATCGAAGCCGGTCAGATTTCTAACAGCCAGGCCAAGGAAGTTTTCGCCGACCTCTTTGAGAATCCTGACAAAGATCCGGCAGCTATTGCCAAGGAGAAAGGATTCGAGCCTGCCGATTCCGGTGAGGTCGAAGGTTTCATCGATGAAGCGATTGCCGCCAATCCCGGCCCTGCCGGTGAAGTCGCCGAGGGCAATGATAAGGCCGCCAACTTCCTCACTGGCCAGGTCATGAAGCTGTCACGCGGCAAGGCCAATCCCAAGCAGGTCACCGAGATGATCCTCGCGAAGCTGCGTGGGTGATTAGAGTAGATCCGAATCATCCCGCCCCTTCAGCTTGATCAGCTTCTTTTTGATCACTTCCAACTCGATCGTGAGTTGGTAGGAAGCTTTCATGACATCGCCGGCGATTTCTTCGTCGCCGAGGTGCCGGGCAGTCGGGGTGACTTTCATCATCTCGAGAGAAATGACTTTGCAGGCGTCTTCAATTTTCTGGATGGCTTCGTCCTGGGTCATGTTGCAAGGGGAAAGTGTTAGATGGAGTATCTCTCGACGATGTCTTCGGGGATCGTCTGGGGACGCCCGGTTTCCACTGAAACCATGGCATAGTCGAACCAGCCCTTGGCGACGAGTTTGTCATCGGACTGCTTGTGAATTTCGAACCAGACTTTCACGCCACGGGAACGGAGTTCCTCGATCCGAGTGCGGACGACAGCGACGTCGCCGAGGTGGAGGGGGCGCTTGTGCTCGATGTAGGCGGACCTGACAAACCAGCTGAAGCCGCGTTCGAGAAAAGCTTCCATCGACATCTTGTAGCAGCGCTCCATCTGCTCATAGCGGGCGGCGAGCACGTAGTCGTAGTAGCGCGAGTTGTGGACATGCTGATTCATGTCGATGTCGTCGGGTCGCACCGGAATCAGGGTTTCAAACTGGCTGTATTCTGACATGGCTTCGGATGGGAGAGGATAATCCGGCTTCCCGGGAAACAACGGAAAAATCGAATTGTAATCAACTTGATGTACAGGATTTTTTCCTAAGTATGGGATTTCTCATGTCCGTCGTTTCCAAGCTCCCGCAGTGTTGTCAGCAACCTCTGCGATTCTGGCATTATTCAAAGAAGCTGGGGGAGGCCAGTATGGACGACGAGGCGGAGCTCGGTGCTGTGGGCCTGACGGTGAAGCCGGGGCAGACGGTGATGGATATCGGGGCGAACTTCGGTCTCTTTACTCGCTTTCTTTCTGAGGCAGTTGGATCGGAAGGCAAGGTGTTTTCCTTTGAGCCGACCGACGACATGTTCGCGGTTCTGGAGAACAACGTGAAGCACTTCGGTTTTACGAATGCAAAAGTTTCCAAGGTGGCTTTGTCAGATACCACTGGTGAGGCGGAGATTCACATTCCAAGGCGGGAAGACGGCACCCTGAATCACTACGAAGCCAGTATCGTGGCGGTCGATCAGTCCACCGACAGCGTCACCGACCGAGTTCGGATGATTACTCTCGATCAGTTCTGCGAAGACGAGGGCATCGAGAAAGTTGATTTCATCAAGTGCGATGTGGAAGGGCACGAGATCGCCGTCCTGTCAGGTGGAGAGAAACTGCTCCGTTCCTGCCATCCGGCGATCCTGTTAGAGGTGAACGAGCCACTCGATGACGGAGATCACGGTATTCGGGTGCGCGAGCTGGTGGAGTCGTTCGGTTACGCCGTCCATGTCTATGAGGACGACGAAACTCACCCGTGGAAACCGGGTGAAGTCCGGGTAAACTATCTGCTGCTCCCTGCCGGTGAGAACGGGGAAGAGGCTCAGTAGAAGAGGCTCAGTAGAAGAGGC
>SPKZ01002491.1_pt1 | contig 12308 bp, 6 predicted proteins | sample 2456571 | NCBI WGS metagenome assembly SPKZ01 (sample SAMN11192286, study PRJNA482655) | marine metagenome | biome: ENVO:00000447; feature: ENVO:00000244|ENVO:00000211|ENVO:00000569|ENVO:00002023; material: ENVO:00002151; isolation source: ocean water from marine abyssalpelagic zone ...
CACGTTAGCTTTCCCTAGAACCTCAGCAACATGTACAAAGTATTCCATGACCTGACCAGCACCTTGAATAACTTCATTGATAGCGTTAAAGATCAGGCTGCCCATGTAAGCGGCAACAGCACCAACACTCTCAGAACGAAAATTACTCTCCCAGTTCTTGTCAACGATAAACTCGTTTACATGTTCAATATTTCCGTATCGTGTGCCTGAGTAAAACTTAACCATAACTGGTTTCTTAACTAAGTTACGAATGATTAGGCTAAAACGACCTTGTTCAACTGAACTTAACTCGAAGAAGATAGCTGTATAAGTCTCTTCAACACTGTTCGTATCAAGTAACTCAACAATGCGGTCATATGATACTTGAGTTAAAATTTCATTCTTAACGCCACTCTGTGCTTCTTCTATAGCTGAGATAATGTTAGCACGACCTAACCAATCTTCTGCCATGCTTGCCTCGTTTGCTTCTGCCTTAATAGTCTTCATTAAGATTTCAGTAGTCATCGCTGCACAAGCCATGTATAAGTCCTGTACTTCCATATCTTTCATGTTGGTGTGCATAGCGCCATTATCGTCACGGGTCATTGCTGACAAGATTTGTGCACCTGAACAACTCGCATCGTTCGGATCACATAAGCGACTCATAAAACCGAAGTCTGTATGTAATGCTGAGTATGCTAACCAATCTTTCCATTCGATTGCTGCTACTAAAAACTGTAACGGCTTATCTGCTTCCATCCATTCAGTATTCTCTAGTGGACTATTAGCACACGCTACAATCCAGTTAGAGTTAGCTGTCATCCAAACCTCTGCTTGAGCGCGAGTTAATTTATCAGTCTTAACACCATTACCACTATCTTCTCCCCAGTGATTACAAACTGTCTTCTTAATAGCGTAAACGCCGTCTAAGCTTCCGATTGGTAACGCAACACTAAATTCAACAACTGCTTTTTGGTAATCAGCACCTTGTAAGTTGATACCTGTCATAGCACTTGGGTAAACACGTCCTCGATTATCACAAGAGTAAGACCAATAAATCTCCTCTAAGTCTTGTAAGCTTTCAGTCAACTCTAAAGTTGTTTCGTATGAACGAGCAATCGACTTACGAGCCAAACCACGTTTCTTGTGTAACGCTTTTTGTGCTTTCCATTGAAAGAATGCTTTACGTTTCTCCTTAGATTCTTCGTCTTGGTGTACCAAAACTTCACACTCTTTCTCTTTACCAGTTTTCTCGTTAACCTTAACACCCATTTCTTTTTCCCAGATGTATTGATCATCTTCTGTAATAGGCATTTCAACTTCAAACTTACCAGCATCTTCCATGAAAACCTTTTTAAGTTTCGCTGGACGTTTAGTTTTAAGTTCTAAACAAAGATTGAAAAGTTCTTTGTTAACTCGAAACGGTGTAGCTTGCAAGTGGTTAATCCCTTTAAACAGTGTATCACCTTTTGGCATTGGAAAGTGAGGACTACGCTTAACTAGCGGTGTAATCTTCTTTCCTTGTTCAGTGATATAACCGCCATCACTCATTGTTGTCCAATTATCGGGCTTACACGATAAAGGAAGCATTCTTTTAACCAGTGTAGCGAAAATCTCTTTATTGTTTTCTCTAAAATCGTCAAAACCTTTACTAACTTCTACTGTCCATTGTTGTTCTGTTTTAGATATTCGTTCGATGCTGAGTCGAAAGAAAGAACTTGGTAACGCTGAAACTGTAAGGTCAAGTAACTTTATACCTGAACCTGCTTTCTCTACTTCAACTTCTTCGCTGTCTGAATACATCTCATCTACTCGACCTGTAGCCGTGAAGATTAAGTCTCCGATTCTTTGTCCAACCTGCGTTACCGCCATTGACTGGGTAGAAGACATAACACCGAACAAGCCTTTGATTCCGATGTAAGCAACTTCTTCAAACGTTAGCTCTTTTGTAGCTGAGAAGAAAGAAGCACGTTTGCGTTTAACGCTGTTGTGGAACTCTTCGATCTTAATTGCTACTAGCTCAACCATATTAACAATAACGTCTACTGATTGGCTCTCGTCTAACTGTGCCATGAAGCCTTTAATGCTTGTTTGATTCATGTTTTGGTTTTCAGTAGTTATTTGTAAGTCTCTCATTATTGTATCCTTGTCTGTTTCGATGTAGGTATTATACATTAATACGTTAGGGTGTCAACTTCTTTCTTTATATAGTTGACTTTAAACTCTCTACATCAACGTTTGCTCTCTCGATGTGGTGTATATTACAGAAGTTACCTATATATGTCAACACCCTTTCATAAGTTTCTACTATCTATAAGGGGAATAGTTTGCTACATGTGCAATTTCCTGTATAAAGGCACTAAAATAGGCACTTGTAGGTTGTTGATTTACTTGAAGAATCCTTACAGGTGGCTACTGTGATGAACCAAAGAGTTCTCAGATTAACAATTTAACCAATTAACGAGGGGGAATACCATGAGTATGATTGCAGCGAGTGTACAACCAAATCCGACACTGGCCCCTTCGGCAGCTAGGAAGCGTCGAGAGAAGCGTAAGAGCCGCCAACGTGGAACAGTTGTTAAGAATGTTGCTTGTCCAGCATGCCGTAGTAAAGGTAAGGACAGCACAGGAAACCATTTAATGGTCTTTGATGATGGAGCAGCACATTGCCCCAAGTGTCCGAAGACTTACAAAGCGGGTGAGTGGGAAACTGCCAACGCTACGAAGAACGCACCAAAGCAACGAGCTACCTATAATGGGTCAGGGTACAATCGACCACAGCCGTTAGTTGTTGCAGATATAGAACAATTATCATCTATAGCCTTTCCTAAGCGTCACATTAGCCTAGCTGCTATGACACACTTCGGTATTAAGGTTAAGGTAGACCAATCAACGGGTCAACAGACTAAACATTTTTATCCTTATCAAGATGAAGACGGAGATACTACAGGTTATAAGACCCGTGTACTTCCTAAAGATTTCAGTGAAGGCGCTGTCGGTACTATTAAAGACAGTTGTCTCTTTGGTTGGGATAAGCTTAGTACGAGCCGAAGAGTCCTCATTATAGTAGAAGGTGAACTTGATGCTGCTATGGGTTTCGACTTATATAAAGCAATGAATCAACGTTCGGATTCTCGACGTATTAAAAAGGCTGTTCCAAATGTCGTATCACTATCTAATGGTGCCAAGGGCTTAGTTAAGGAATTAATCAAGCACCACAAAGAGCTGTGTAAGTTCGACAAGATTATCTGGATGGGAGACAACCACTTAATTGATGTAGAAGGTGCCGAGGCTATGAAAGTTGCCGTACGTGCTTTAGGTGACCGATTAAAGATTGCTAAATACCCGGAAGGTGTTAAAGATTTATGTGATTTACGTAAATCTGCTGACATCATGGAAGAAGCTATAGACTTATTCGCTGATATGTTTTTTAACGCTGAGCCTTTTGTACCACTTAATGTTATTAAGGGTTCAGACCTCACTTTAGAGCAACTAGAGGCCGATCCTATTATAGGTTATGACTGCGGTTTGGAATCCCTTAACGAAAAAATTAACGGATTGCGTCTATATGAACATACAGTTATTGCTTCTGCCTCTGGTAGTGGTAAGACTTCGTATGTAAAAAACATTGCATTACACATGAACAAAGTACACGGCTGGAAAGTCGGTAATATCTACTTAGAAGAAAAGTTCATTAAGACAGCACAATCCTACGTTGCTTTAGATAACAATGTTAGTCCTACTAAATACCGTGAAAACTTCTCATGTATTTCTAAGGAGGACAAGAAGAGAACTATGGAGACTGTTATGGAGTCTATGACGTTTATCAATCACTCTGGTTCAATCCCTGTAGATGATTTGATGGACAACATTAGGTATCAGCACTTACAAGGTGTTAAGCTGATAACTCTTGATCATCTATCAATGGCAACCTCTGGTTCTGACGATGCTAACGCAGCACTTATTGACTTGATGACACAAATCTACTTATATGTAGAGCATAATGATTTACATGTCATTTCTGTTATACATATCAACAAAGGTAATAGTGGACTGTGCCCTAAAAAGGGCGGAGAGATTACTAGTGCTATGTTATTAGGTTCTTCTGGTGTAGAACAGATGTCATACAACTTAGTTACAATCGAAGGTAACAACTCGCATACTGACGACACTATGGCTAACACTAGGTTCTTTAGAGTATTAAAGACTCGTGAAGGCGGCAGCGTGGGCCTATGCCGTGGTGGATATCATTACAATGGTGACACTGGGCAAATAAAATTTAACCCTTCTGTTGAGAAGAAAGAGTGTTTAGAAAATGATAAAACTGGTGCCGGAATCGGTGGCAATGACGAGAGCGACAATAAACCAAGTATGGGTGGCTACAATAATAAAGCTGCATAACTAATAAAGGAGGAAGGGATAAGTGACTAAACAAGAGGAACGAAGTAAAGCTCGTCGAAAACGGAGACGTGAGAAACGAAGAGCAGAAAAGAAGTCTGTTGCATTTGTCCCTAAGAAGGATCTCTGCATTGGAGACCTAGATCATTCACAAACTTCCGCCATGCATACTATTATCGATTGGTGGAAAGAGTATCAAGAAAACGGAAGTGTAGAACCTCTTACTATAGGTGGTTATGCGGGAACAGGTAAAAGTACATTACTAGGGTTGGTACTTCCGACTCTTAAAGACGAAAAGACTAACGCTCCGCCTGTTATTGCATACGTTGCATTTATGGGAAAGGCAGCAGACGTTCTTTGTAGTAAAGGCTTACCAGCTTCTACGATACACTCTCTTATATACAATTCAACCCGAAACGCATTAGGCGAGATGGAGTCTGAACGTAAAGACAGGAAAGAAATAGGTAATATTTCCCTTATTGTCGTAGATGAGGCAAGCCAAGTAAGTGATGAGATTAGGGAAGATTTAGAGTTCTTTAACATCCCATTACTATACACTGGTGACCATGGACAGCTCCCTCCTGTAGCAGGGAAAGGGAACATCATGGAAGACCCTGAGATCAAACTAGAAACTCCTCATAGATCTGCACTTGATTCTGGAATTATATCTTTGTCAACGTTAGCCCGAGAAGGCAAGCGTTTACCCAAAGGCATTTACGGAGTTAAGGAAGACACAGAGGTTGTAGGTGCTGACAGGATAAACGATGTGGACTTGTTAAACGCCGCTGACGTTGTTATTTGTTATAGCAACAGATACCGTAATGGTATAAACGTTGCACTTCGTGAAGCTAAGGGCTTTAGTGGTGCGCTTCCTACGGTAGGTGAGAAGATTATTTGTATCAAAAACAATAAAACGTGTGGAGTCTTTAATGGACAAGTATTTACTGTCGTAAAATCAGAAGATTGTGTTGGTCACTTTGTGATGGACCTCTTATCTGAGTCTGGTGAGCTTAAGCAAGGTTTAAATATCTTCCGAGAACATTTCGACGGTCAAGAACATCCTTATGTATATGGACAAACACTGTTCTGTCAATTTGAATTTGCTTATGCCATTACAGGCCATAAAAGTCAAGGTTCTGAGTGGCCTAACGTTCTCGTTGTAGAGGAACCGATGGGTAGACTAAACTTAGAAATGAAACGAAGGTGGATGTACACCGCACTAACAAGGGCAAGCCAAAAACTAACTTTGGTCAGCCGATTCCGATAAACTAACTTAAGGGGAAACAATTATGATGATGAAGAATTATAAAGCAGAAAGCTACGAGTTCCCCGAGAGCATTAAAGGGATGAGGTTCGTTGGTGATATTGAGTCAAACGGTTTATACCAAGACTTGATCAGCTGGAAGAAAGGGGATGAGTTTAAAACTATCGCACCTAAAGCAGATCTCATCTGGATGGCGTGTCATGTTAGCCCTGAGACGGGTGTTTGCTATGACTTTATCAATGATGAGATTTACGCAAAGCATAAACGTGAGATTAGAAGGTATAACAGAACGTCTGGTCGCAAAGTTACAGTTCTTCCTTTAAAGTACTTACCTGCTTTTTGGGAGCACTGTGGTGACCAGTATTATCACAACGGTATGAAGTTCGACTTTCCTGTAGTAGAAAAGTTACTAGGTTTCAGTCTTGACCGTGAGAAACGTAAAGATACTCTTATCATGTCTCAAGCATTAGATTGTGACCGTAGCAAGGTTAAGGGTTCTAAAACTGGACCACACTCTATTGAATCTTGGGCTATTCGCTTAGGCTTAGAAGAAGGTAAAGTTGAACATAACGATTGGTTACAGTACACTCTTAATATGTACATACGTTGCGTTGGCGATATTCGTATCGGCGTTAAAGTACTGCATTACCTTGAGTCAGAGATTAAGGTTGACAAGATTGAATGTAATGTCGATTGGACAAAAGCGATGCGTACAGAACACATGGCAGCTTACTGGATTGCGTATTCTGAAATGTGGGGATTTCCTTGTGATATCCCTTTCGCTAATAAGCTTGTTGCGACTTTGGATGAAGCACTAGAAACCACAGAAGACGAATTGTTACCAAACATGCCGTTCCGCCAGTGGGCTAGCTCCGATGCACGTATCGGTTCTAAAAAGAACTGGGAAGAGTATTCTGAGAACTTTTTAAAAAACTCTGGACTTACTCAACTTCCTGACAACTGGGGATGGCCTCAAGATTTTGAAGAGGGTGAAGAAGATCCAGAACTTCCTAACAGACAACTTCCAATGTGGAAACCTTTTACTGTTGATGGTGAATTATCGGCAGCAGTGGTAACTTACTTTCACGGCAAAGAAGCACAGGACATGATCCCTGCTACTGATGCCATTGAACACGTTAAAACAGTTAAAGCTAAAAAGGCTAAGTTTGACAAAGAGGGAAACGAAATCTCTCCTGCTGTTGAAGCTGTAAAAGGAGTGAGAGCTAAGAAAGCACAACCTGCTATCGAAGCTAAAGATGAAGTAGAAAGTTGTTACATGGACGACTCAGGACTTACAACAGAGTTATTGCACAAGTGTAAAGCTACTGACGTTGCTGGACCATTCACCCGTGTTAAGTGGGCTGACTACAACCTTGGTTCTGATGCACAAGTTAAAGAATATTTGATGCGTTATACCAATTGGAAATGGACAGAGTTGACAGACACAGGTCGCCCTAAATTGACGGAAGCTTCTTTCGATTCAATCGGTGGTGACTTAGGTCGTACATTGAAAAACTATTTAATCGACAAATCACGTAGAACAAATATAAAGAACTTTAAAAACCCTAGTAAGGGTTGGTTGAATAACATCCGTGATGATGGTCGAATCACACCTACCAATCACACGATGGGAACACCTACTGCACGTTCTCGCCATGCGGGACTAGTTAACGTCCCATCTGGTGGTGCTAGACGTGGTAACGAGATGCGTCAGTGTTGGACTGCCTATGAAGGTGGTTTACAACTAGGGAGCGATGCTGCGGGCCTTGAAATGCGTATGCTTGCTCATTACATGAAAGATGCACAATGTACTCATGATATAGTTGATGGGGACATCCATAAAGTTATCTGGAAATTAATTGATGACCTTGTTGGAAGTCGTGGAAAGACAAAGGTAGTAGAATATGCACTGATCTATGGTTCTGGAGATGAGAACTTAGGCTCTAACGCAGACGTTGAAGGGTGTAGAGAGTTGTTCACATCTAAAGACAAGCTATTACAACGCGGTTGGATTAAAGATGGAGAGCTTTGGAGACACAGCGCTTGGTTTAGTAAGAAAGAGTCTTTATCGTTTACCAGTGCGCAAGATACAGTACTAGGTGCTATTATGCGTCAACGTATCATGAAAGGGCTTAAGCCTTTAGGTGATGCAATCGAGAAAGTTACAAAGTTAGCTGAGCGTGGATTCTTAATCGGTATCGACGGTCGTAAACTTAAATGCCGTAGCACTCATAGTGCTTTGAACTTACAATTACAATCGACTGGTGCCATACTAATGAAAACTGCACTTGTTACACTAATGGAGAAATACGAGGAACTTGGATACGTCAAAACGGGTGCTGATTACATCCCTAACAAATACGTAGAACTATTCACTTTCTACCACGATGAGTACCAATTAGGTATTCCTAAGTCAGCGGTCACAGATACGAAGGTAATAAACCTTGATCTGTCTGAATTTGACTTAGAAGATAAACAGGGTAAGAAAGATGCTAAAGAAGCAGCGGGTAAGACCGTTGAGAGGTTTCATAACAGAGAGCTACGTAGAAAGAAAATTGTTTGGTCATCACCCACTATTGACTTAGAAAAAGGTGTTGCTACATTACAATATTCACACGTAGGGCAGCTTTGCGTTGAAGCATTTGAACAAACAGGTCGTGAGTTTAAAATAAACTTACCGATCACTGGAGATTACATGATTGGTGCCAACTGGAAAGATTGTCATTAGAAGAACAAGCTAGGTTTCGAGAGGGAGCCTAAATTAAATTAATTTTATAGGAGAGATTAACATGAGCATGATTATTGAAAGTATCGAACAAGAGAACACCAACACCTTTACACCAGATCCATTATTAGACACAGGTAGCTGGTACGAGGCACGTATCGTAGGTATTCACGTAACGGGCAAGGTACAGAAAGATGTATTTAAAAATAAAGTAAAGACAGGTGAATTTAAGGACGAAGATGAGGTATTAATTTTCTTCCAACTTACAGAAGATAGCACAAAAGTAGAACGTGGCGATGAAATGAAACAACGCTACCCGTTTGTAAAGTTCATGAACTACAACTCACATGAGCTGTCAGGATTCCACAAGCTAGCTGCTATGTGCAACAAAGATGCAGCTTGGATTAAAGGCGACAAAGGTTACGTAGATGCAACTCAGATGATCGGACGTTGTGTAATGATAAAGCTAGTAACCAATGCTAAAGGCGACAAGCAGAATATCGCTAAAGATGGTATTTGTATGATCGCTGATAAGTACCTTGATCGTGTAGAAGAAGCTGAAATGCCTTATTTCTGTTTCGATAGAGATTCAGGTGCCCATGCAGGTACTAGTATCGAAGACGTTCAAGCTTGGGCGTTAAAGCGTTCGTTGGCAGTAACCGTAGAAGATGTTGGTCAGATGGCACAAATCGATGCAGAGTTAACTCGTCGTGAAGAAGTTAAAGCTCAAGGCAATAACGGTACATTGGATTCTGACGCTAAGCCAGCACCTAAAACAGCACCTAAAACAGCACCTAAAGCAGATGCACCAGCTAAAGAGTCTCGTGCTGAACGTAAAGCAGCAAAAGCAGCAGCAGCAGCAGCAGCAGATTCGAAAGATGATAATAGTCACACAGTAGATACTTTAAGCGAAGAAGAAGCAGAAGATTTACTATTAGACAGTGGCGTAGAAGAAGATGCACTAGACGCACTAGATAACGGTGAAGAAGGCGCATACCACGCAGCGGTAGTAGCTGAGTGTAATAAATTAGGTTTATAATATAAAGCCTTTAAAATAGTTCCTTTTAGGAGGGACTACCATTAAGAGTTTTAATAACAAATAGGAGAGGATTATGATATTAATTTCAGATAAACCAGAGGTAATTATAGACATTTCTGGTAAGTTTCACTTTTATGAAAACGGTCCTGTTCTTTTATTAGATACAGACCCTATTGCATACAAGGCAGCACATGTAATGCAAACAGAGATTCACATAGTAAAACAGAAAGGTTCGAAGACGCTTAAGGTAGAGGGAGGGGTTACCAAACTTTATGCCCGATTAGGTGTTGAGAACAAGAAGGCGTTCTTAGCTTTATTGGCAGACAATCCAGATATGGAATACTCTAAAGAGCTTCGTGTTGATGACTCTCCAGAAGGATTAGAGAGTATGTATGATACTATTTGTAAGAACATACAATCTGTTATTCACAATACCGAGGCTGGAAGTGTTGAACTTTTCTTGACTGACGGTGCCAGTAACTTCCGTATAACACAAGAGTTGGACGTTGTACTTAAGTATAAAGGTTCTCGTAAGGCAGATGCCAAGCCAAAACTTTTAAGAGAGGCCAGAGACTTTGTTATGAAATTAAAAGGATCTTTGATGTGCATAGGCCATGAGGCTGATGATGAATTGTCTATCCGGCACTGGCAGTACTGGCATATCGCCATGGATGCCGCACAGTTGCACTATCTTGGAGAAGACGTTACTACCCAACAAATAGAAGAATATGCTATGACTGTAGTGGCTTCTGTACTTGGTACTATCGATAAAGATATTAAAATGGTTCCGGGTAGGTTCATTAATCCAGATCAAGATTTAGGTGTTGAAGAAATCTTCCCTCATGGCAACCTGTTCATGAAAGGCACAGACATAAAATTTTGTGGTTTAAAAGGGTTCTATGCTCAAATGTTATTAGGAGATAGCTGTGATAATATTCACAAAGTCTACTTCTGTGGTGACAAGCGAGTATTTGAGTTACTTAATGATTGCGAGACAGAAGAAGAATTATTTAAGGCCGTACTCAGGGAAACTTATGAAGGCCACCACCGTGAACGAATCAAGTCTATTATGGACAGCGCAACAGACGAGGACATTTCTAATCACTTAGAAGCCCTTATCAAAGAAGGTGTCGAGAAGAAGATTACCAAAGCTTCACTCACACGAGCTAAGAAGCACTTCAAGGACAACCTTTATGAATCAATACCATATCAAGACAAAGACTTTTATCACTGGTCACAGTACCGTGTGGCAGACGATGGAACGGTTACACCTGCATGTAAGTTAAAGCGAAGAGCTAAACTTTCCCAGATATCACCAATCGATCACATGATCGGAGTTGCTAGGTTGGTCTACATGTTAAAGGTTTATCCAAATGCTAACAATGATCATTGGTGGCACCCACCTGAGAAGAAGTGGGTCCGTACAATACAACGTGAGTATCGATTAAAAAACAAGGGGCGTTCTAATGGATAGAGCAGCAAGGCGGTTGAAACGAGAACAGACTCCTACGTATAACAAGAGGATTTTCCGTACAGTTGGCATTGATCAGTCATACGGAAACTTTGCTATGGTTTTATTTCATGACGGCGTTCCTGTTGATAGGTGTGTATTCCACACTGGCTCAATAAATACAAAGAAAAACGCAGCTAAGGACGAAGAATTAACACAAAGTCGATTCTTCAAAACCTCGCTAGAACAATTAATATATCTCACAGATTTAGTTTTACCTAAGATTAAAGAATGGAACCCTAGCGACATATCGTTAGAGGGATTATCTTTTGGGTCATCTGGTAACGTTGAGAGAGAACTAGGGGCGTTATTCTACGGAATACAAGCGTCTTTAGTAAGGGACCTAGGTTTCGACAGAACAAGGCTACATGTAGTAACACCGATCCAAGCTAAGAAACTTGCTAGGGAATTCCTTATAGGGAACGACCAGTACGTATTAGATGATTTCGGCGAAGTAGTTTATTTGAAAAGTAGAAAACCGAAGTTGAACCCTATGAAGGGAAAGAAAGACGTTATCAAAGCCCTACACAATACAGCTTATGGCTGGTTAGTGGATGGCTACACAAGAGACGGACTTGTCAAGGCAAAGACCAACCCAACAGGGCTGGAGGACATACCTGACGCGTTCTTTATAGGACTTTACACACTGGAGGCTAAGTTTAAATACCACTTAGAAAGACCCAAACAATAGGAGAGACTAATTATGTTATCACAGGAGATTTTATTTCAAATTATTAAGAGCAGCAACAACGGACAAACCAGTCGAGCGATTGCAGCAACGTACAATGTAACGAAGAGTACAATCAATAACTTTTTATCACGTAGCGAACAACAACCCAAATATATGCAGGATTTCTGGATCGCTCATGACGAAGGTAATTTGTCTCACGAATCTCATTTAGATGAAGCTATCGAAGTGGAGGTAGATTTAGATATTAAGAAACTTAGCAAGCAATTGCGTACAGCACAGAAAACTATGGCATTTTTGCGTAAGCAAAACCGCTTAGTTGCTGATGGTTCAAATATCTTTGATCAAATGATGGAAGGTATCAACCAAGCTTCTCAAAACATCGTTGTAGTTAAGGGTGCACCAACTCGTATTCAATCAACTACCAACGCGCAACCTGCAACATTAGAAATGCTCTTCTCTGATTTACAAATTGGTAAAGTATCACGTTATTATAATACCGCTGTGGCTCGTCGTGCAGTCCGTCTATACGGTCAAGGCATTATGGATAACATTGCATCAAAACGTAACGTTTATAACGTAGAACGTCTTGTGTTTGCAATGATCGGTGATATCGTAGAAGATCATTTGAAGCATGGCGTTGATTCTGCTACTTCAACTGACACTGGTCTTGCTGAACAAATGCAAGATGCAATTGAAATTGTA
>SPKZ01016167.1_pt1 | contig 12298 bp, 11 predicted proteins | sample 2456571 | NCBI WGS metagenome assembly SPKZ01 (sample SAMN11192286, study PRJNA482655) | marine metagenome | biome: ENVO:00000447; feature: ENVO:00000244|ENVO:00000211|ENVO:00000569|ENVO:00002023; material: ENVO:00002151; isolation source: ocean water from marine abyssalpelagic zone ...
GGCGAACCAATAAGATCATAAATAAGGCACGAAGACACCTTTTTATGCTAAATACTGATAAATATTCTGACCGACTCCTTAAGATCCTACATATGAATTCAATTTAGGTAAACCACCGCCTCTGGCGGTGTGACTCAATTAGGCTTTGCCGTTAATGCATGCAAATTTGAGAGAATGGCCTCTTTAACAGAACAGGCAAGTTCGAATAAGGAGGCAACAAGGTGTTGAATTAATAGAGGGTTATGAGATGAATGATCATATTCATATGTTGTTAATGATCCCACCGAAATATAGTGTTTCCAATACTGTTGGTTTTCTAAAAAGAAAATCAGCGATTCGGATATTCAGAGAGTACTTGTAAGTGAAAAGAAATTTCACCAGTCGTCATTTTTGGGCAAGAGGATAGCCCCAATGACATTCACTCTTTTGCGTAAAGCAAATCTCATCAAGGTAAACAATATCTTTTCCAGGGGCTTCATAACACGCGATGCAACGTTGAAAATTTAATCGTTCTTCTTCGTCAGATTTTGGGTATTTTAGTGTTTTTTTAAGGTGATGAGTGTTCGGTCACTGTTAACGGTACTTTATGCTCTAGCCTCATTTTCATACGCTCGGCTGGTATAGTCCAAAGTTGCTTTTCAACGTCGATTTCTGACCACTCGGCTTTAGCACTTTCGCTGGGTCGAGTCATTGTGTGAAGTTGCCATTCGAGTAAACATCGAGTTACTAGCCTAATGCTGGCGTAATATCACTTATTAGCTTACCAAGTTCATTGGGTCTAATGGTTTAGCTAGAGAGAAAATAGAGGATTTTATTCCGGTTCAGGACGACAGTTCCGGGTGACGTGCTTGTTTATGTAGGTTAGAATCTGGCTATGCACTTGTAGTTTAAATAAAATAAAGGATTAAGATGACTAGTAAAATAACAAAAGCAGTAATTCCTGTCGCTGGTTTGGGTACACGTATGTTACCGGCCACAAAAGCTATTCCTAAAGAAATGTTACCGATTGTAGATAAACCTATGATCCAATACATTGTTGATGAATGTGTTGCCGCAGGTATTACCGAAATAGTATTAGTAACGCACTCTTCTAAAAACGCTATTGAAAATCATTTTGATAAATCATTTGAACTTGAAACTACCTTAGAAAAACGGGTTAAGCGTAAATTACTTGATGAAATTCAAGCAATTTGTCCTAAAGATGTAACCATTATGCATGTTCGCCAAGGTGAAGCTAAAGGGCTAGGTCATGCGGTGCTAAAAGCGCGTCCAATTATAGGTAATGAGCCGTTTGTTGTGGTGTTGCCCGATGTTATTTTAGATGATGCCTGCAGTAATTTAAAAACTGAAAATTTAGCGGCGATGTTAACGCGTTTTAATGATAGTGGTCATAGCCAGATAATGGTTGAACCTGTACCAATGGAGATGGTCAGTAATTATGGTGTTGTTGATTGTGCAGGCCATGAACTAGCGGCGGGTGAATCTAAAGCGATGACCGCTGTTGTTGAAAAACCTCCAGTTGATGAAGCTCCGTCAAACTTAGCGGTAGTTGGCCGTTACGTGTTATCTGCGCAAATTTGGGATTTATTAGAATTTACCCCGCCCGGCGCCGGTGATGAAATTCAATTAACTGACGCAATTGCAAGTTTAATGAAGGTTGAAACGGTAGAAGCTTTTCATATGACAGGTAAATCTCATGATTGTGGCTCTAAGTTGGGTTACATGAAAGCGAATGTTGAATACGCTTTACGCCATAATGACTTAGGTGAAGAATTTAAGGCTTATCTGAAAGCAATACTTTAATACCAATACAAATAAATATGTGACCATTCTAAATGGACTAAATATTCCAATAACGGTGTTGCTCTCAATCCTAATAGCCAGTTATTACTCAATCGAGCGCCTTGCCCTGAAATATTTTTCCTACGTACAATAAGATCACAAACTTAATAAAACTGACATAACTTTACTAAAGCCACAATCGGAATGAGCATTAAAAATATGGATTTTTTTACCGAAATAAGTACCATTAAACAGGCAGTAGTTTGTGCTAAAAACCGTTCAATTTTAAATCTTTTTGATGCGCCTAATAGGGTTGAATATTTTTCGCTTAGCGCAGCTGATCTTTACCTTGATTATTCAAAGCAAAATATCACTAAAGCTGAATTAAACCATTTAGTTGAGTGGGCAAAAGGGTGCGAATTATCTCACCATATTAATGCTATGTTTAGTGGTGATAAAATTAATAATACCGAGCAACGTGCGGTTTTGCACACCGTTTTAAGAGCGCCATCAAGCGTTAAACATCAGGTATTAGGTAAAGAAGCGGTAGAAGTAGAACAAACTGAGCAGCACATGGCACAGATTGTTGATGATATATGCCAAGGAAAGTTAACCGGGTTAACCGGTGAAAAATTTACTGATGTATTAGCCATTGGTATCGGCGGTTCATATTATGGTATTAAAGTCGGTTTAAGTGCGCTACACCCTTATCACAGTACAGGGTTAAAGGTGCATGTATTAGCGAATGTTGATGGCGCTGCGGTTACTGAAAAGCTTGAAAATTTAAATGCTGCCACTACCTTGGTGGTGATTATTTCTAAAACCTTTACCACCCAAGAAACCTTATTAAATGCCAAAGCCATTAAAACATGGATGCTAGCAGAGCTTAACGATAACAATGCTATCGCCAAGCAGTGGTATGCGGTTAGTAGTAATGTTGAACAAGCGCAAAGTTTTGGCTTGAATGCCGCAAACATTTTACCTATGTGGGATTGGGTTGGCGGGCGATTTTCATTATGGTCAGCCGTGGGGCTACCGCTTGCTTTAGCGATTGGTAATAAGCACTTTACTGAGTTGAAAGCAGGCGCTTATGCCATGGATCTGCACTTTAAAACGGCCAGTTTCGAGCAGAATATGCCAGTACTAATGGCACTTATTGGTATGTGGAATCGTAACGCGCTTAATTATCAAAGTTTGGCGGTATTACCCTATGATCACGCATTAAGAGCGTTACCTGGCTATTTACAACAAACTGATATGGAAAGTAATGGTAAGTCAGTGTCAAAGCAGGGCGAAAAGCTTAACTGGCTTACTGCCCCTGTTGTTTTTGGTCAAGAAGGCACTAATGGTCAACATGCTTTTATGCAATTAATGCATCAAAGTGATGAAATTATTCCTACTGACTTTATTGTTGCTTTGCAAGGCACTAGCAAGCTTGATGAACACCATAAGGTGTTAGTTGCTAACTGCTTTGCCCAAAGTGAAGCCTTAATGCAAGGTAAAAGTTTAGCGCAAGCTCAAGATGAACTTATCGCGAAAGGAGCCAGTAAAGAAGAAGTTTCTCGTTTAGCTGTTCATAAAACCATGAAAGGAAATACCCCCAGTAATACCATATTGATGCAATCACTAACACCAAACTGTTTAGGGGCTATTTTAGCGCTTTACGAGCATAAAATTTTTGTGCAAGGTACCTTATGGCAAGTCAACTCTTATGATCAGTGGGGCGTTGAATTAGGAAAGCAGCTAAGTGAGCAAGTACTAGCATTAATGAGCGGCAGTAGCGCTAACCATCAAATGTCACCATCAAGTGTCAAGTTAATTGAAGCATTTATACAAAAGCAAACAACGATTTAACTCATTCAGTTACAATAATAACCTTTTGTATTACTAACTTATAAGGTAATATGCGTTCGTTAATTGTTAGTGAACGGGTGTTTTGTCATTAACTTATTGTTTTTAATGTTAAAAAAGATATTTATGAATGTTTTAGTGATTGATGATAAAAAAAGTGTCCGTGATGCTATTAGTAAATTTTTAGTTGCTCTTGGCTATTCAGTGGATACTGCGGTTAACGGCTTAGATGGTTTTGAAAAAGCGCAGCAAACGCCATATCACCTTTATATTATTGATCACCTTATGCCGTTGATGAATGGTGTGGTATTAAGTAAAAACCTCAAAAGAACTCCGTTCTGTGCCAAAACGCCTATTTTATTTATGACTACGCAAGAGATCGATAGCGTTAAAAGGCTAGCTGAATTTACTTTGTTCAGTAGCATTATTAGTAAGCCTCTTAACGGAACTACTTTTATCTCAGTCGTTGAATCGTTAATGAATACTTTTAATGATGAAAATTTACTAAGAATAGCTTTATAAAAATTATTTACCAGCAAGTTCGACTATAAATTTTCCTAAAATTGTTTTATTCTTTACCACTATTTAGCATTATTAACTTGGTACAAGAATAAAAATGAATACACAGCAATTGGCACAATTACAAGGTGCCATTAAAACTATTCCTGATTACCCTACTCAAGGGATCTTATTTCGAGATGTGACGAGTCTATTAGAAGATGCAGAGGCTTTTGCCTTAACCTTAACTTTACTAACCGAGAAATATAAAAATCAAGGTTTTACTAAAGTAGTTGGTACTGAAGCTCGTGGCTTTATATTTGGCGCACCGCTGGCGCTTGCCCTAGGCATTGGCTTTGTTCCAGTGCGTAAACCTGGAAAATTACCGCGCCCAACCTATGCTCAATCTTACCAATTAGAGTATGGTGAAGATATTTTAGAGATCCATAAAGATGCCTTGACCGCTGATGATAAGGTATTAATCATTGATGATTTACTGGCAACTGGCGGTACTATTGAAGCAACCACAAAGTTAATTCGACGTGCTGGCGCCCAAGTTAAAGATGCTGGTTTTGTTATTTCATTACCGGACTTAGGCGGCGAGAAGCGCTTAGCAGCCATGGAACTAACACATTATTCACTGCTACAATACACTGGTGAATGATCAATAAAGTAGTTAGCCGTTGGGATAAGCGGTTAACTATCCATGAGTTGCGAGTAAAGAGTACTAAATAATATGAGCTATCAAGTATTAGCTAGAAAATGGCGACCTAAAAAATTTGAAGAGCTTATGGGGCAAGCGCATGTTGTTACTGTGCTTGTTAACGCGCTCGCTCAACAGCGACTACATCATGCCTATTTATTTACTGGTACGCGTGGTGTGGGTAAAACCACTATTGCTAGAATTTTTGCTAAAAGCTTAAATTGTGAGACAGGTATTACCGCAACGCCTTGTGGCAGATGTGATACTTGTTTAGAAATTGATCAAGGTCGCTTTGTTGACTTACTTGAAATTGATGCTGCCTCTAAAACTAAGGTCGATGATACCCGAGAAATTCTTGATAATGTGCAATATGCGCCCACCCGTGGTCGCTACAAAGTGTATCTTATTGATGAAGTTCATATGCTGTCGCGTCATAGTTTTAATGCCTTATTAAAAACGCTAGAAGAGCCGCCTGAACACGTAAAATTTATTTTAGCGACCACGGATCCACAAAAACTACCTGTTACTGTGTTATCACGTTGTTTACAGTTTCATTTAAAAGCATTAACGGTTAGTCAAATTGAAACAAAGCTAACCGAAATTTTAGTGCAAGAACAAGTTACCCATGAAAAGGGCACGCTAACACTACTTGCTAAAGCGGCACGCGGTAGTATGCGAGATTCGTTAAGCTTAACCGATCAAGCGATAGCGCAAGGGCAGGGGCATATTACTTTAGTTAATATTCAACAAATGCTCGGTGGTTTAGATCAAAACTGGATTTACAAAATTGTTATTGATCTATTAAAGCAAGACGGCATAAGTTTAATGGCGTTAACCCAAGAAATAGCCAGTTGTGCACCTAGTTATAGTCGTTTATTTGCAGAGCTGATCCAATTATTTCATCAAATTGCTATTTTACAAATTGTTGACCAACATTTTGATCTAGCGCCTGAGCATGCGCAACTATTAAAAAAATTCAGCCAAGCGATGTCGCCAGAAGACGTACAGCTTTATTATCAAATTTGTGTTAACGGCCGAAAAGACTTGCCATACGCATCTGATGAACAAGCCGCATTTGATATGACTTTACTGCGTTTATTTGCTTTTAAACCGATGCAAAAAGAGCAATTAGCTGATGTTGATGTGAAATCATTAGCTTCGCGTGCACCGCAAATTATTGAAGATAATTCATTTACACTACCAAAAACACCAGCACCATTAGTAGAAACAAAAGTAGTAGAGCCAAAAACTGAACTGTCAGCTCTAGTACCAACATCAGCACCAATATCCGTTCAAGAGAAAGAACAGCAACTCGCTCAAGAAGTTGCTGCAATTGAGCAACAAGCGGCAGAAATGCAAAAAGTAAGTGTTAAGGCCGAGTTTTCAGCCCCAGAACTTGCCGAGCATGCGTTTGAATTAGCCCAGGCACAAGAGCTTGTGCCAGAACCAGTTATAAAGCACGAAATCGAATCAACACCAGAGCCTACGCAAGAATCTCCTATAGCGCACGAAACAGCACTAAAAGCGGAACAAGTAACAGAGCAAGTGTCACAACAACATACAACGCCAACAACTGAATTTGATAGCCCGCTTAGCGCCGTACTTGCCAGTAGAAATATGCTGCGCAGCCGTAAAAAACAGCTGGATAGAAAAGAAAAAAAGCCCGGTGACGCCATTGCGCGTCACTCTAATGGCCATAGTGTTGAATCTGTAGCGAAGCACACGACTGTGGTTAAGGATAAAAAAGTAGCGCTACCTAAACCAGAGCAACCCTATCAAGCTGAAAATATTGATCCCACCACTATTAGTAAAGCCAATCAGGTAGATAAGTGGGCTCATATGATTGATTCAATGGAGCTCACTGCACGTTTAAGGCAATTGGCGATTCATGCCACCATTGATGATGAGTCAACAGAAGAGCACTTGATCTTATGTTTAAATCAAGCAACCAAGCATTTAGTAACCGATACCGCGCAGCAGCAATTACAGCAAAATATTAGTCAGTTTTTAGCTCGTCAAATTACGGTGACCATTAAAAACGTTGAAGAAACGGTAGCAGATCCTTACCAAATTCAATCACATATTAATGATAAACGTTACGACTATGCAAAAGAGCTATTAGAAAAAGATGACATAGTACAAGCACTACAACGTGACTTTCAAGCAAGTTTAGATGAAAACAGTATTTCAGCGCTTTAAGCCGTTTAGCGATAACAGTTGGTTTTATTAATCTCATTACTAACTTTTTTGTTTTGTTGTTTGCTCATCTTGGTATAATGCCAATAACAAGTTTTAATAACCTATTTTAAAAATATATTTACCGGAGAATAATTATGATGAAAGGTGGCATGGGTAACTTAATGAAGCAAGCCCAACAAATGCAAGCAAAAATGGCAAAAGCGCAAGAAGAGTTAGCTAATATGGAAGTTGTTGGTGAAGCAGGCGCTGGCATGGTTAAAGTAACGATGACCGGTAGTCATAGTGTTCGTAAAGTTGAGCTTGACGATAGCTTAATGGAAGACGACAAAGACATGATCGAAGACTTACTTGCTGCTGCAGTAAACGATGCTGTTCGCCGTGTTGAAGCACAAAACAAAGAAAAAATGGGCGCGTTAACGGGTGGCATGCAACTTCCTCCAGGGATGAAGATGCCTTTCTAGACGGGCATAAATTACATATATGAAATTTAGCCCGTTAGTCCAAGAGCTTATCGACTCGTTAAAATGTTTGCCCGGTGTTGGCGCAAAATCAGCCCAGCGCATGGCCTTTCAGTTACTTGAACGAAATCGCCGTGGCGGTAGTAAGCTAGCAAGTACGTTAGCTAAAGCGATGATTGATATTGGTCATTGTCAATCCTGTCGAAACTTTACCGAAGAAATTTTATGCGAAATTTGCCAAAGTCCTAAGCGTAAATTAGCAAGCATTTTGTGTATTGTAGAAAGCCCTGGTGATGTTATTGCCATTGAACAAACGGGTGAATTTAGCGGTAAGTATTTTGTCTTAATGGGGCATTTATCCCCCATTGATGGCATAGGCCCAGATGATTTGGGCCTTGATATACTTGCCAAACAATTTGCTACGGGGCAGTTTGAAGAAGTTATTTTAGCAACTAATCCTACCGTTGAAGGTGAAGCTACTGCGCACTTTATTGCGGAGCTAGCACAGCAATACCAAGTTAATATTTCTCGTATCGCCCACGGTGTGCCAGTTGGCGGTGAGCTAGAGTATGTTGATGGTAATACCTTATCTCATGCTTTATCTGGGCGAAAAAGCTATGTTCTTTAATTATCAGTTTTGAGTGGTGAGTTTATTAGTTGCGAAGCTCGCCAAGTCGCAGCTAGGCGTTTTATCTTAAAATGCTAGCGCGATTTATTTTAATTTTTTTCGTATCACCCTTGAAAAAAATCAAATCCCCCTCAGATAAGACACATGCAAGATAACCCGCGTTAAAGTATCGGGATATTTACCTAATTGTGAAATTAAACAGGATCTACTTACATGACAGTCGAAAATAAACCAGTAAACCATGCGTTTGCATCAGATAATGCAAAAATACTTCAACTAATGATCCACTCTCTTTATTCTAATAAAGAGATTTTTCTACGTGAGCTAGTATCAAATGCGGCTGATGCATCTGATAAATTGCGTTTCAAAGCCTTATCAAATGCGGATTTATATGAAGGCGATGGTGAATTACGTGTTCGCGTAAGTTGTGATAAAGAAAATAATACTCTTACTATTTCTGATAATGGTATTGGTATGAATCTTGAGGAAGTGATTGAGCACCTTGGTACCATTGCTAAATCAGGTACTGCTGAGTTCTTTTCGCAGCTTTCTGGTGATCAAGCGAGTGACTCACAGCTTATTGGTCAATTTGGTGTTGGCTTCTATTCGTCTTTTATTGTTGCTGATAAAGTAACTGTTCGTACACGTAAAGCCGGTGATGCTGCTTCGCAAGGTACCGAGTGGGTAAGTGCTGGTGAAGGTGAGTTTACTACTGCTAATATTGAAAAATCTAACCGCGGCACAGACATTATTCTTCATTTAAAAGAAGATGAAAGTGAATTTGCTGATGATTGGCGTTTAAAGTCTATTGTTACTAAGTATTCAGATCATATTTCAGTTTCTGTAGAAATGCTAACCCCAGAAGTACCTGCGGTTGAAGCGGTAGCAGAAGAAAAAGATGATAAGGATAATATTACTACTTATGAAGTTGAAGCGCGTGATGTAGTTCCGGCTAAATGGGAAGCCATTAACAAAGCAACAGCTTTATGGACCCGTGAAAAAAGTGATATTAGTGACGATGAATATAAAGAATTCTACAAACATGTATCACATGACTTTGGTGACCCATTATTATGGGAGCACAATAAAGTAGAAGGTAAAACTGAGTATACTTCACTGTTATATTTGCCATCAAAAGCTCCATTTGATATGCATAACCGTGAAAAACAACATGGCTTGAAATTATATGTACAACGTGTATTTATCATGGATGACGCTGAACAATTTATGCCAACTTACCTAAGGTTTGTTAAGGGTTTACTTGATTCAAATGATTTACCATTAAATGTTTCGCGTGAAATTTTACAAGATAACAAGGTAACACAAGCTATTCGTAAAGGTTGTACTAAGCGTGTGTTGAAAATGCTTGAGAAATTAGGCAAGAAAGATGCTGAAAAATATCAAGGTTTTTGGGATGAGTTTGGTCAGGTCTTAAAAGAAGGCCCTGCTGAAGACATGGCAAATAAAGAGCTAGTTGCTGGTTTATTACGATTTTCTTCAACCAATGAAGACAGCACAGTGCAAAATGTTTCGCTTGCCTCTTATATTGAGCGCATGAAAGAAGGCCAAGATAAAATTTATTATGTGGTTACTGATAGTTTTGCCGCCGCTAAAAATAGCCCGCATTTAGAAGTATTCCGTAAAAAAGGCATTGAAGTGTTATTGATGTCTGACCGTATTGATGAATGGTTGGTTAGCCACTTAAGTGAATTTGATGGTAAGCAATTGCAATCAGTAACACGCGGTGGTTTAGATTTAGGCGATATGGACGATGCCGAAACCAAAGAAGCGCAAGAGAAGCTAGAAAAAGAATTTGATACAGTTGTTACACGCATTAAAGAAGTGCTTAAAGGTAAAGTTAAAGACGTTAAATTATCACAACGTTTAACTGATTCTCCTGCTTGTATTGTTGCCGATGAAGATGACATGAGTAGTCAAATGGCTAAATTGATGGCGTCAGTAGGTCAAGAAGTACCAGATACCTTACCAATCTTTGAAATTAACGGCGAACACGATTTAGTTAAACATGTTGCTGATGAGCAAGACGATGACAAATTTAGCCAATGGGTTGAGGTGTTATTTGAGCAAGCTATGTTAGCAGAACGTGGTAGCTTAAAAGATCCTGCAAGCTTTGTTGGTCGCTTGAATAAACTGATGTTGAGCTTAACTAAGTAACTTTAGAGCTAGCAAACAGTAGACTTTAGTCGGAAAAAGGGGCACTTTACTATTAAAGAGTGCTCCTTTTTTGTATGCTAGACTTGTGCGGTTATAGGCATGCTTGTATAGTGACTGCCGCTACAAAATTGAATACACAAGAATTATTACATTAGTATGATCAAATCAGCTCTTTAATAGATAACTTTCATCATCGTAATGTAATTATTTTTACTTATTTTAAACGTTAACATATTAAGGTTAGTTTATATGCGTATAGTACTTCTTGGTGCTCCTGGTGCAGGTAAAGGCACACAAGCACAGTTTTTAATGGCCAAATTTGGTATTCCTCAAATTTCTACTGGTGATATGTTGCGTGCAGCAATTAAAGCGGGTAGTGAATTAGGTAACCAAGCTAAAGCAGTAATGGATGCTGGTCAGTTAGTGTCAGATGAGTTAATCATCGGCTTAGTAAAAGAACGTATCAAGCAAGATGATTGTAAAGCAGGTTTTTTACTTGATGGTTTTCCGCGTACTATTCCACAAGCTGATGCGATGAAAGAAAACGATATTAGTATTGATCATGTACTTGAGTTTGATGTGCCTGATGAAGTAATTGTTTTACGTATGGCTGGTCGTAGAGTTCACTCTGGCTCAGGTCGTGTTTATCACTTAGAGTACAATCCGCCTAAAGTAGAAGGTAAAGATGATGTTACTGGTGATGATTTATCTATTCGCCCTGATGACGAAGAGTCAACTGTACGTAAACGTTTAGCTATTTATCACGAACAAACTAAACCTTTGGTAGCTTTTTATCAAAGTGAAGCTAAAGCGGGTAACTGCCAATATTTAACGGTTGATGGTACCCAAGCGGTTGAAGCGGTTAATGTATTGCTAACAAAGCAACTAGTGTAGTTTAATCACAACTTGTTTCGTTAAAAAATAAAACTCGCTTCGGCGAGTTTTTTCTTTATTAGCGTAGGTTTCTTAGTGATTTTTTAGTTTAAATTAGCGCTTCTTAACCATAGCAATATGCGGAATATTATCTTCTAGGTACATTGCTGATACTTGTTCAAAACCATGGTGTTGATAATATTTTAGTAGATGTTGTTGTGCTGAAATTTTAATACTTTGCTTAGCAAAGTGCTGCTGACATATCTTTAGTGCTGCTGACATCAACTCATGCCCTAAACCTGAGCCTCTAGCGCTTTTCGCGGTGGCAACGCGGCCAATGCTAATATAATTCTCATAACTCTGACCCTGTGCCAAAATACGTAAATAAGCCACTAGCGTACTACCTTGGTAGCCAAGTAGGTGTAGCGTTTTTCCATGTCGATCTAATTGATTTTGCTCACTGTCTAAATCAGGGTAATAACAGCGTTGCTCAACAACAAAAATATCTACACGGAGTTTTAATAAATCATAAAGCTGATTAAGTGATAATTCGTTAAAGTGTTTCGTTTGCCACTGAGTCATATTTTTCAACGTTTGAATCTAATTAAAGGGATAGCAACTGTAAGTGGCCATGATATTTTCGTTTGTCTAAATAATGACAAATATCTCTTTTATAATTATTAATACAAACAGCAGGGAATTCTTCGTGCATCAGCTGTATAAGTAAGGGGGGATCGAGAAATAATAAATAACCTAAAGGTAAAAATTTAGGGTTGAAATTACATTGATAAACAGTTGCTCGAATTTGGCTCGAAGTATAAAAAAGTTGTTCACCGTAACGCTGTTTTAAACGAGGTAGTAATTTATAACCGTATTTTTTGATTGCCGCATACTTTAACATGCCTATTCCTTAGCAAAATGATCTTCCGTAAAGAGCCGATAGTATATATAAGTATTTTAAAAAAGCATCTTTATTGGTGCTAATAAAGATGCTTTACTTTGCAAAAATCAACATTAATTTTTACATTTAAATTTTTATAAAAAACTATTTATTATGACGTTGTTGTAATACAGCCATGACTTCTGACAAGTCAATTTTTTGATCGGCAAGTAATACTAGCGTGTGATAAA
>SPKZ01006872.1_pt1 | contig 12294 bp, 3 predicted proteins | sample 2456571 | NCBI WGS metagenome assembly SPKZ01 (sample SAMN11192286, study PRJNA482655) | marine metagenome | biome: ENVO:00000447; feature: ENVO:00000244|ENVO:00000211|ENVO:00000569|ENVO:00002023; material: ENVO:00002151; isolation source: ocean water from marine abyssalpelagic zone ...
AGAGATTTTTGAAGCGCTGAATTTGGTAGTTGATGAAGATGTACGGAAGTCCATTAATACTGCTAAGGATAAAGCAGATATTATCATTTCCTTGAGTGATGATGATGTAATCATAGGTGAGGCTAAAACCTGTAAAAATGGTGACTTTGCCAAGTATTCAACGACATCAAGACAAGTCAAAGCATATGTAAACCGTTGTGAGAGCCAAGGCAAGCGTGTTGCACAGGTTCTAATCATCGCTCCAAGCTTTTCTGAAGATTTTGTGGAAAGTGCCGAGATGGATACAGAGGTAAACATTTCATTACTTGAAGCTGAGGGATTAAAGAAAATCTATGATGCATACAAAGCAAGGCGAAACCCCAAATTTTCAGCAAAACTGTTAACAAAAGGTGGTTTGTTAAAAGCAGAGCTAATCGCAAAAAATATATAGATATATTAGTAGATGTTGAAAGAACAACAGTGTCCCCAAGTTTGTTGATAGCTGTGGGTGTCTTGGTTGTTCCTTTCGACAAAAACTATATTTTTCAATAAAATAACGGCCTGTATATTGAAACCCACAATAAAAGTAGGTTATTGTGGGTGCAGTTAGGGAAACGCAGGTGAGACTCAACTTCTTAAGTAAGAGGTTGAAAGTAGCCATTCAGGGATGAAGACAAGCTAGCAGTACTCACTCTCTCTTTGCAGAAAAGCAGAGAGAATCGCTCAAGCAATTGATTCATATCAATATTTAACCTGTTTTTCACGCTTTGCAACGAAAGCCTTTCCCCAAAAACACCCAATCAGTTAGATTTAACAATGGGTGTCTTAGTTATTTTTATTAGGATGAGTTTTCGAGCTATTCAGCCTTCTTGTTGTCAGGTAGGTTTGGAGATACACCCAGAGCCAACGGCCTCTTTGTATGGAAAAATATTTATGAACACGCAGAATGATGAGTGAGATGGATGCGGATGTAAAGACTGCTCCATCCAAGCAACAAAAACAAAAGAAGAATAAAGTTCAAGGTAGCTCTTTTAGGGATTGGAGTGCTGCTAAATGGCAGCACCTATTACTTGAGCATTATTTTACCTCTAAGAGTAAGTCGAGTAATCACCCTGTTACATATTTGTCTATTACTGAGACTTCATTGGCACAGATTGCTGGTGAGAGTTCTGATCAGGAAGGTATTGTCTTCAAGGCTTATCGTCAGCATTTGCCAAAAACGCTTCGTGAGCTGGAGGATATCTTTGATTCTTACGACAGACGAGAGAGTTCCATTTCTGTAGTATCTTTTCCTAATCTCAGTGCAATACGAAGTAATCCGCAGCATTTGATGTTGTTGATGTTTTCATGTCTTGTTGCCTGCTCTGATCCTGACCCAAGCAGCAGAAATTCACAATATCCACAGAGAATGCAGTTCTTGCTGAACTTCTCTGATACGCCACAAAAACTGGCAGGATTAGCGTCTATGTGGCGTGCTTTTAGGACATATTTGGATCTGCGTCAAAATGAAACTCCATTAGGGCGTAAGCTTGAGTTACCTAACCCAGGTAACGAGACACGCATTGGCTATGCGAAACGTTTAGCTTTTCCTGAAATACGAGATAGACAAAGGTTGCGTGAACGCTTGAAAGGGGTTGATGAATCCTTGGTGACTCCTGAATGGCTGGTGCGGCAATTCTCTAACATGTTAGTAGCCAATTTTAGCAATTCTTTTAAACAGGCTTACGAAGAGTTTTATTCATGTTTTCGCAGTGGTGGGTACGGTCGTCGTCTAGAGCAAACTAAGTTTTATGAGGCTGTAAGAGCTATTGCACTTGAAGAAACGTTTGATCGAGATACTGCCGAATTTGTCCAGGTGCGCATCGACTTGAACTTTGATATGAACGGTAAGCCGCATGTTGGAGTGATGCCTGATGGTAACAGCGGCGAGCTACCTTTGAATGAACGCGGTGAAATTAATCTGCGTTGGTTTTTTAATCAGGCTCAGAATGATTCCCGAAGGCTTGCTCCAGAGATTATCAGTGCTTTGAAAAGTGGAGTGTTGTTGTTCGGTCAATTATCCGTAGCACAGTGGCGTTGGACACAAATCATTCCGATAAATTCGGAACTTAAGGTAATGGTCAATGAGAACTATTATCCCTTGTCCCCCGCTTATAAAAGAATAGGTCGGCACATGTTTGACCGTTGGGTGCTATTGGAACTAGATCAGATTCAAGCCGCGACTTTTGTCAGTGATATGGTGAAAAAAAATGGGGAGCCTGAAGGTTCAATCCGACTAGTTGGTGCTGCTAGGGTTGGCTTAGGTTACCTACTGAATAAAATATCTACTATACAAGTGGAATCTCCTGAGGCACAGAAGATTGCCTATCGCCCTGAAGGTCGGGATTGGCGGGCTCTAAAGGTTGATGATAATGGTGTTTGGCACCCCTTTACTGCCGATGAGGGTAAGGTGCTTGTCCGTGCAAAGGCGAAGAATGATGTTTTTCGGCATCGTAAATTTCAAGCGCATAGTTTTGCGTTGCCTCACCCTTTTTTGTCTGCTCCAGAAAAGAGTAAGCATTATGAGCCGAGGATGGTCTCTAAAGCTGTTAAATCTATTTTGCTGGATCTGCCCATAGAGGCGACAATGAGTAGTGAGTTGAGGGAACTACTTGAGGTACTTTACGCTGATGGCCGCTATGGATTGTCGGAAGTAGAAGCGATTACTTGGATCCGGCGTGCTTACCCTCGTTCCATCGTATCTCCCTGGCAGATACTCCAAGGCCTGATTGATTCAGGATGGTTACAAGAAGCTTACTTACTTGGCTGGCACTCTAGAAGTTTCTTTTTGCGACCGTTGAATTGTTCAAAACAGTTCATTGGTGATGGTGAGTATCGCATCCATTTTGAAGGGGCTTTGCCTAAAGTCTTGCTCGAGCGTGTCAAGACCATTGTTAAAGATAACGGTGCCAGATTAAGACTGGGTAATAGCCTTAGCCCTTATGCACCAGCCCCTTTATTTGCTGTTGTGACTAAGGATAAAGCGAAAAACATTGCTCGAGAACTCAAATGCACACTCATAAATATGGCTCTAGAGTTAGTTGAAGCTCCGCCTCTTGAGAGCAGAAATAGTATGGGTATTCTGCAAAGTTGGTGCTGGCAGGAAGCTCGCTTTGTAGATCCTGAAAAGGTGAAGGTTCAAATCATGCAGGGTGTACGGCTGGATAAGCTTAGGTTCAAAGCTCAGTCAGGTATGGATAGGTATCAGATTCAGACTGCCAGTAGTCTACGCCAATATCTCTTGCCCCTAAAAGCTATTCGTGAGGCGTATCTCGTTGCTCATCAATCACTTTTCAAACTTGATGGTAATGTTTTAATTAACCTTGGCAATTACTCTGTATTTCCTAGTGAATTAGCTCGTTACTGGCGTTTACAGACGTTGACGAGTGCTGGTCTTATGGAAGGGGAGGATGGTGTGTTTCGTTATTCCTACCCTTGTCCTGATGAAATTTTAATATCTCAGCATCAACATCTTCTACAGCTTATTCGCCAAGATAAGCCATTTTTACCTTTTTGGATGAGAGCGTTTGCTCTACAAAGTATTGCAGAAGGGGGCCAGGCTCAGCTGTGCGAACGCAACGGTCTTATCACACCTGAAATTAATTTTATGTTGTAAGGAAAATAGAATGACTATTTATCTTGGACGTGTAAAGAGCGGCCAAAGTAATTATGCCTGGTTAAAACCAGTCGCTATGACAGCTCGAGGTAAATCTGGCTGGCAGAAAGAGACTATTGATGTGGATTTTCCATCTCGTGGTACAGTCCATGCTAATAAAGGTTATATGGATGGCTTGCATGAAGGAACTATGTGGATTTTTGAGCTTGAAGAGAACTTTCGCTACGAGCAGAATAGTGCATCAGCAAAGTTCAACGCTATTAATCTGAAGCCGGCATATATACTATTGAATCTTCCGGAGTTTGCTAATAAAGAAGAGTTGAGACGCGCTTTATTGCTTGGTGTTTCTATTCGCTATATGCCAAGTGCAACGTACGCTTTATGGTTGATGAGGACAGCTGATGGATCTGCAATACAGTTCGCTCCTGATCAATTGGATTTCTCAAAGCTCCTCGATGGACGGCTTACTGTAATGCTGAGTCAGGCAAGCTTAAATGAATCGCTTGATATCGTAGCTTATCAATTGGATCAATTACCTCCTCAATGCGTAGCGCCGTCATACTTTAATCCAGAGTGGCTACCAGCGACGAAAATGGGCTATTGTTGGGACTCTGATGTGCGTTTTATGGAACGGATGGTGAACCGTTTACCAAAGCTGAAGCGACGGTGCGATCAGTTAGGTTTAAGTTTGAATGAAGCGACAGATATCAGTAAAGCTAAGGCGCGAGAATCCATTGAAATCCTAGAACTCAGTGGCACCTTGGGTGGAGCGTCGGCGCTTGATAGCTCCATGTTGGAACGATTAAAAGAATTACTGAAAAGCATTGAAAAAAATGAATATTTGCTCGATAAATTGTGTGAAATGGTTTACGACAACGACGCGTTGGAAGAGTATTTACAGCACAAAGAACAGGAACACATCAAGCTACGACAGGCTGAACTTGAAAAAAAACTAGAAGCAGAGCATCAAAAACTACAAAGCTTTCAGTCTATGCTTGAGAAAGTCAAAGTAGAGCATGATACTTTTGTGGACCAGAAGAATAAGGTTCAAAAGGAGCTTGAAATACTTCATAAAGAAGCTGAGCGGGAGATTGTCGAACGCAAAGAATGCATGGAGAAAGTTTTTGCTCAGCGCCTAGAGGACACAGAGCAGGAGATTGTCAAACGTAAAGAGTGCCTAGAGCTAGAATTTCATCAGTTCCAGCAGGAACTTCAAGTCCAAGCAACATCAATTAAAGAGCAATTCAGCGCTAAACTGGCTGAAACATTGTTACAAAACCAACTATTACAGATTGTATCTCCGATCTCGGCGATTCCAGCTACATTACCGCAAGCTAACCCAGCGGCCGTTTTAGATATGTCTCCGAATGCTATTGAGCACGAAACAGGAAGCATTTTTATAGAAAATGTTGAAGAATGGAAAAAGATGCTAAACGATGGGGTCGATGATTTTTGTTTGGATCAAGGTGCTCTGTTTATGGCTGATGTGATTTGTCGTAGTCGTGAAATTCCAATGCTTGTTGGAGAAAATAGCGCATGGCTTGCTCAGTGTTATGCGAGCTTTTTCGGAGCAACTCAAGTGCTACGTTATACACCAGGCCCAGCAACATTAGGCTTAGAGGATCTGTTCTATCGAGGTGGTACTGGATCGCCTACTCAATTCCAGATTTGTATGGAGAAAGCGCAGTGTGAGCCTGGGCTTATTCATATCGTGATGCTAGAACAGATCTACTGTGAACAGGCGCATTTTTGGCTACCTACTTTAGCGAGAGAGCTTCGTTTTGGTAATCGTATTCCTAACAATGTGGTAGTACTAATTTCTGCAAGTTTTGATGAAGATAAACTACAGCCCATGGCGCGTTCGTCTGTTTGGGTAGTTGATTGCAAAGAGGTATCAATATCTAGTTGCGGTCACCTAGATGACCCTCGATTGTTTGAAGAATATATGCCTGGTGTTGATGTCAGTTTGATTATTCCTGGTAAAAGTAGAATGTTGCGAAAAATTCAGGGAGTCTCAGGGATCCAAAATCGATTTCGTACAACATATGGCCAGAATCCTGAGATATGGAATCGATTTAATAAGGTTCTTTCCACGGCTGCGCATATTGACGAACAAAACATGTCTTACGTCAGTGAAAACCTATTTCTACACTTACAGGATATAAGCTAATGATGGCCTACATATTATCCTCACAATGTTGTTTCTATAGATGGAAGTTCCTAAATGCATGATCCTTTAGGTGGCTTTGATCGTATCCGATCCTTCTATCAATCTTACTTGGATACCGCATTCCGTATTCGTGATGAGGGTCTTGCACTGGAGCGCCAGACTTTGCTGGCTAAGCCTGGTAATTTATTTGCTGAGCCATATATCGAGCCAATTTTACGTTATCAGCCAAAGATGGTTGATGGGGAAGTATTTACGTTTGAGAATTTGGTGAGTTCTGAGTTGAATGGGCCTTTGGCCCATTTTAGCGTGGAGTCACAAAAGGCGTTTTTTGAACTGGTTTTGTCGGGTTTGTTCGATGGGAAGGAGTGTGATGGACCACTGAAGCGTCGTATCGCATACCCTCCCTATGCGCATCAAATAGATATGCTCGCTCGTGGCGTGCACCCAGGGCAACCGAGTATTGTAACCTCCGGTACCGGCTCAGGAAAAACGGAGGCATTTATGTTGCCGTTATTGGCGGCATTAGTTAACGAAGCCGTCAACTGGCCAAAGCCTTCAGAAAACTACCTGAAAAAACGTTGGTGGTGGGATGAAATGGGTAAGCCAAAGTTATCAATTGATCAGTTTAAAGGCAATATGCCTACGGCTACTCAACCCAATCGAATTCCTTTTAAATTACATCGAGATGGCGAGCATCCCGAACGCCCCCGAGCAATGCGGGGACTGTTGCTGTTTCCTATGAATGCGTTAGTTGAAGACCAGATGACTCGTTTGCGCAAAGCGTTGGACTCAAATCTTGCTCATGATGTACTCGACCGTCATTGTAATGGTAACCGAATTTACTTTGGGCGTTACACAAGTGCTTCTCCAGTAACTGGATTCGCTGCTCATCCGCAAGCCGGCTGCCAAAAAGACTATCGTTCTAAGCTTTCAGGGAAAATTGAAAAGCTGTTTGAGCATATGACTGAAGCTGAAAGGGCTCATCATGATGCACTCGAGTTTGATAGGTGCAATCCCGGTGAAGAAACCCGTTATATTTTTCCGAGTACAGATGGGGCAGAGTTGATATCTCGATGGGATATGCAAGCTACGCCTCCGGACCTACTTATCACCAACACCGCTATGCTGGGGGTAATGTTAGGACGGGAAGAAGAGGAATCAATCTTTGAGCAAACTCGGCGTTGGCTTGAAGAGGATGATGCCTATTTCTTCTTAGTGCTTGATGAACTTCACTTGATCCGTGGCTCAGCAGGAACTGAAGTCGCGATGTTGCTGCGCGTCCTACTTAAACGTTTAGGTCTAGATCAGCCACATCAACGTCATAAACTCCGTATTTTAGCTTCGAGTGCTTCTTTGCCGGTTGATGGTCAGGAGAGAGAAGATTCGCTCGACTATCTTTGGAGTATGTTTGGTCCTTTGGGCTCTTATGGTGGTCCAGGGGAAATCCCTTTTAGTCGCGATGATTGGGCTAAATCGATAGTCACTGGTCATACTAATATTCCGCTTGTTCCAGTCGTGGATCTACCAGCGTTACCATTTAGTGCTCTCGCTAAGGCGTTTGAACAAAGTGAAGTTAAAAATTGTGTCGATTGGATTGAGCTCCATCAAGAAGTCATAACCGAGGCATTAATAGCACTTGGTGTTCATAGTTCTGGCGTTGAGATTCAGAAGGCATGTGCAACAGCCGCTGAAATTGTAGCCAGCTCTATTGCCTCTGCGTGCCTAGATTCAAATGGAACTAGCCGAGCGAGGTCAGCGTCATATTTGGCTAAAGTTCTATTTGGTCAAGGCGACCATTACCTAGCATTGAAGGGATTACTGTGCCTGCGTGGCTTGGCCGAACTGTTAGATAATCCAGTGGGAGCGCAGACTCCAAGTTTTAGGATACATCTTTTTTTTAGAAATTTAGAAGGACTGTTTGCTCCTCTTATTCCCGAAGGAAGAGGTGAGTTCAAGTTCGGGCCTCTGTCTGTGGAACAAGGGGGAAATGTTTATCTAGATGGACCAGGTAATCTGCCGCTGCGAGTGTTCCAATTACTCCGATGCGAGTCTTGCGGTGAATTATTTACAGGTGGGCAGCGTCACCAAGATCCTACTGGGCAGCTGGAGTTGCTACCGATAGCTGCGGATCTAGAGTCGTTGCCTGAGAAATCCACAGCCACTAATATCGAGCAACTTTCAAGTGACGAATTCGCACTGTTTTGGCCAACACAGGCAAACCCTAAAGAGGCAAGAGACAATCCAGAATGGCATTTTGCGTATATTGATCCTCACTCTGGCCGAGTTTTAGGGCGCCATCAAATAGACCCGTTGGAGTCAATGTACCGTGAACATTTGATTTCAGGTTGGTTATATCAACGCCTTCCTAATCAAGATAAACATAATCGAAAAGCTTGTGATGAAGCAACGATGGCACCGTATTCATGTCCAAGGTGCGGTATTGATTACCAGATGCGTCAAGCTGGTATGCCTTTATCACCAATTCGAAGTTTTAGAACCGGTTTTGCCAAAACAAGTCAGCTATTAACGACCGAGTTGTTTGCTCTTCTTAAAGAAGGGGATAAGCAACCGAAGTTGATCTGTTTTACTGATAGTCGCCAGGATGCAGCTCGAGCTGCGTTGGATATTGAATCATTCCACTATATCGACTTGTACCGTCAGCTATTATTGGAATTATTGAGTGAACAAAAAAATGCTCAAAGTGCTGTTGATATCCAAGACGTAGAATCACGACTAGACGAAATCGATGCGATGCCTAGGAGTGAAAAACGTAATTTTATAGATGAAAGGAACCGTCTGGAAAATCTGCTATATGCTGCGGAACAAGGCAAATCTGCTTCAGATGTCATAATTTTATCTGACTTACTCCAAGATGCGACAGATCTTAAGGGGCCGATACGTGGTTTAATGAAAGAGATGATCATCACAGGCATGCATCCCTCTGATAAAGCTGGCGTTGCCCTGCTTGGAGACTCTAAACAGCCTTGGTATCGTCTTTTTGATGAAGAGTCTGGTCAGATCCGCTGGAGTTCCAGCGGTAAGATCGAAGAGAATCAGGATTTACAAAGAGCTCAGGTAGATCTCATCCACGATTTACTACCCAGAGTGACCGAAATCTTATTCGACAAAACATACTTTGCACTCGAGGAGACTGGTCTGGGCTATCCCTGTCCCGTTGGCATTGAAGATGACCGAAAGCGTGAACACCTGTCTGCCATGATTCGCGTTTTTTCTGATGCTTATCAGGTATCACCTGACAAGTTTGTGATCAAAAAAGATCTTAAGTCCTGGACGAAGGGCGAGGAAATCCATAAGCGAAATCGTGTTTGGTGCTATGCAAATGCGATAAAAATAGGCCATGAAGTAAGTATTCTCGATGAGGTGTTAAATGAGCTAAAATCTCACGGGCATCTTGAGGGACAGATCCAAGTAGATAAACTTGGGATCCGTTTATCTAAAGCCGAAGACCCCTACTACCGGTGCACAGCGTGTGGTCGAGTTCACTTGCATCGTGGAGATCATATCTGTACACGCTGTTTTGTACCTCTGCCTAATGACTCAAGTGGTCAATGTCAGGATCTTTGGCAGAGTCATTTCCTCGCTCGAAAAGTAAAGCGAGCTGAACTGCACGGGCAAAAAGCCTTTCGGCTACGTTGTGAAGAGTTGACTGGACAGACTGATAATGGTGCTGAGCGTTTACAACGATTTAAAGGAATTTTGATTCCATCACAAAGCGAAAACTTGAATCCAGGACAAGAGCAGCTGTGGCGTCGTGCTAATGAAATCGATCTATTGTCCGTCACAACAACGATGGAAGTCGGGATTGACATCGGACCGTTGCAGGCTGTTTATCAGGCTAACATGCCTCCACAACGCTTTAACTATCAGCAACGGGTTGGTCGGGCTGGACGTCGTGGCCAGGCTTTTTCTTTAGTCCTGACGATGTGCCGTAGCCGAAGCCATGATCTTTATTATTTCCGACATCCAGAAAAGATCACTGGTGATCAGCCGCCTCCGCCGTTTTTGACCTCGGATAACAGCAGTATTCAACGTCGGATGCTGATGAAAGGTTGGTTAACTGAAGCATTTTCTTGCGTGCGACGCGAACTTGGAGCTAGTTTTAGTGGTTATGATATAAATGATGTTCATGGAGATTTTGGCAGGGCATCAGATTTTCTTGTCGACACTCATCTTCAATCTTTGCTCTTGATTGCCCTTACTGAAACGAGACCTTTTCGGGATTCGCTTGCTGAGTTGTTAACCGAAGGTAGTAATTTAAGTGGGGCAAGTTTGATTAAAGATCTAGATCCATCCTCGGTTTTGGTGATGTTAATCCAAACGATAAAAATAGCGGGAAGCAACGCGAAGGAAGGATTGGGAGAGACCCTTGCGGAAGCCGGTTATTTACCGTTATATGGTATGCCAACTCGTGAGCGTGTTCTTTATCATGGGCAGAGGGGGAAAGATAAAGATAGGTTCTCTTGGCAAACGATGTCCCGCGACACTGACCTATCTATTTTTGAGTTTGCACCGGGCAATGAGTTGGTAAAGGATAAACAGCGGCATCTTTGTGTAGGGTTCACTGGAAATCTGCCTGATTCGAAATTTAAGTACTCTAACATTAAGAGCTTGAAGCCAATAGGGGACTGGCAGAGTGAAAATTTCAGGTCTAGCCAATGTCTGTCCTGTCAGACATGGTTTACCGTCAATGGAGACAACATTGGTAAGTGTCCAAATTGTAATTTTTTAGTTGCTAATGCCATCATATTTGAGTGTGTCACACCTCAGGCTTATCGTACCGATTTAGTTCCACGCGGTGTCGATGAGCGAGCTGACTACCGGGCGCGCCGCCAACTGACTTATGTGGAACCTTCAGAAAAGCTGATTGATAAAACTGGCAAAGGTTCATCACTTGTGGTTAGCCTTGCACCTAGAAGTAAAGTAGTACGGATTAATCCTGGTATTATCGAGAAAGATGACGAGGGTAAGTCGGTATTAAGTGGATTTTCATTAACAAAAGTTAAAGACAATTATCCATTTACACACCTAAACGGGGATGTTCGGCAAAGAAAGGCTTGGAAGTATGTAGCTCTTTCTGAACAGATTATAGAGCAAAGTTTCGCTTTGTCTCAGCCAAGACGTTTTGAACCATCTGAAGTACCCATGAGCCAAGATCGATATTTGCTTGGTTCCCGTAAGTTGACTGATTGTATTCAACTCAAGCCGAAGCAACCTGTTAATGGATTGCGTGTGGATGATATTGGAAGGGAGCCTCATCAAACAGCAGTGCGAGCAGCGTGTATTTCTGCGTTGTCATTGATTGTCGACCGAGCTGCATTACACCTTGATATAGCTCCTGAAGAATTTGAGATTATTGAACCATACAAGCAATTACTTGACAATGGGCAGGCAGTCCCTGTGCTTCAACTTGCGGATGCGTTAGCTAATGGTGGTGGTTTTTGTAATCAGCTTTGTTCGAAGCATACTGCGACAGGGATGCCTTTAGTTGAGTATCTAGTAAAATCGATTTTGGATGACTGTGATGAGTGGCCATTGGGAGAATTTATGGTTAATGGCCATCAGGACACATGTGATCAATCTTGCTACAGTTGTTTGTCTCGGTATGGGAATCGTCAGTTTCATGGTTTACTCGATTGGCGTCTCGGTCTTGCCTATCTCCGCGTTTTGGTAGACTCCAGTTACAGTTGTGGTTTGGATGGGGATTGGAGTAAACCAGAACTGCTTGATTGGCGGCGCTGGGTCGAGATTTACTTGGTGCAGCTAAAAGCTTGTCAGCCGGGGCTGTCTTTTGAACCTCTTGACATTCTCGGAACCTATTTTGTGTCGATTGACGAGGATCCAAATCGTGTTTTCGTTATTACGCATCCATTATGGGATATCAGGGTTAAGGGACGTCATTCACAGCTAACCAGTGTGGTTGATAAGTTCATTACAGGCGGAAAAAAAGTAGAGTTTGTCTCAAGTTTCGATTTGGCGAGGCGCTCATTTAGATCCTTCATTATGAGAAGTGAAACTTAAACATCCCAAGGGTTGCAGCCTTATGAATGCTGGTATTTAATGTGAGCCTCTTAGGAGGCTCCTTTTACTAATTTTGTAAAAAAGGCTCTGAGTGAAGCAGTGCGAACCTATTAGCTTACTGAAGTTATTGTTTGTATCGGGTACTAATGTTCAGCTGGAACGACAGTTTTTACCTTGTACCACTATAGCTTCTTTAAATTTACGCGGCGCATGGCCCTACAAAAAGATAGGACAGGCACATCTTTATTATCTGATGTTGATCACGCCCATCGTCGCCTTAGCCGTGTCGAGCCTGTTTGAAGATGACCACTGGTCTGTGTATTCGACTTTAGGTTCGCAGTAACATCGCAGCAACATGGCCACCCATAATTCTTGATGGATAGTTCAGCTCTGACTAAGCTTAAGTTCTCTCTGTTGGATTGAGGTTGCTATGGCCAGACCAAGAAGCACA
>SPKZ01006756.1_pt1 | contig 12283 bp, 23 predicted proteins | sample 2456571 | NCBI WGS metagenome assembly SPKZ01 (sample SAMN11192286, study PRJNA482655) | marine metagenome | biome: ENVO:00000447; feature: ENVO:00000244|ENVO:00000211|ENVO:00000569|ENVO:00002023; material: ENVO:00002151; isolation source: ocean water from marine abyssalpelagic zone ...
AAGCATTGCAAAGTTTGGTATCATAAAGGTAAAATAAGAACTCATTTCACTATATATACTACTGTCCGCTATGATACGAACTACCACTTCATTTACATATTCTATCTCTACGACTTTTGACATTTATTACCCTTACAGATAATATTTATATTTTATTGAATAGGGTGTTTTTATCTATTGCCCTTGCTTAAATTTTCCCACCACCACAATGGTTGCAGGTTGGTAAAATGAAAACATTTTCTTTGATCTTCTTCTTTTGAAAAATCAAACTCTCCACTAGCACAAGCTATTTTATGATCTACATGCCAACCCTTTTGACCATGATTATCCCATGTCATCCCATCTTTAAATTTACTCTCTATGTATTTTCTAGCTTCTTGGATAGTACAACCAAGTAATTCTACCGTTGTTGCGGATTTACGGTTTCCTTTTAAAGCTGATAATATTCTTGATCTCGTATTTTCAATAAACTTATAGTCTGGGTCTGAGTTTCTTCTATCTTTACTTCGTTTATTTTTTCTTCTTTTAATTTTTGGGTCCTGAAAATATTCTTTAATTTTTTCTTTATTGTTTTCTCTATATATTTTTTTATGTGCAGCCACTTTTTCTTTATTGTTTTCTCTATATATTTTTTTCTGTGCAGCCACTTTTTCTTTATTATTTGATCTGTATATAAAACCATATTTCCTTAGATTTTCTTTCTTTTCTGGTCTATCTCTAATTTCTTTGGCTCTTATTTCAATCTTTTCTTTATTTTTAAGATAATATTTTCTATCAGATTCTCTTTTCTTTTCTTTATTTTTCCCTCTGTATTTTTTCTGTACTTCATGCATTTTATCAATATTTTTTTGATAATGTTCTTTTCGTTTTTTATTTATTTTATCCTTATTATTTTCATAGTATTCTTTTGCTCTTTCATTATTCTTTTCATTATTCTTTTCTTTATTATTTTCATAGTATTCTTTTGCTCTTTCTTTTTCTCTTTCTTTATTCTTTTCATAGTATTCTTTATTATATTGTTTTTCTTCTTCTTTAATCATTTAATAATGTCCAATGTAAATATTACAAATAATACTATCATACATATGAAGCTTGATAATAAAATGAAGCTTTGTAATTTGTCATAGAATACAGACCATTTACTATCATAGTCAATACTATCATGTATGGTTTCAAGTCCAGACCGTTCTGGTCGTTCTATTTTCTTTTTCATTTTATCCATATTTAAAATTCCTTCTCTTTGCCACAATCACGGCACTTGTAATCACCACACATATCTTCCATCATAATATCCATATCGTCACCTCGATATTCTTTTTTGTCAATATCCCATCTATCCCAATCATGGAAATGGAATAACCATGTTAGAAATTTAATCATAATATACTATCTCCATTATCTTGTAAGTCTTTTAAATCTTGTGTGTCTAGTATAAGTTTAATTTTTTCTTGTTTAGCTTTCTTACCAGACCAAAGACCATGAGCCTTTACTTGATATGTCCAAGTAGATTGGTCTAAGAAAAATGTTATTCCATTCATTATAGCAAATCCTTCTCCTTTTAATGTTTCCATTATATCATCCACGAGTTCCATAAACAGGGCTGTATCTGTCTTGGCGAAAGTATGAATTGGATAATCGGTCGCCGAATCATGGGTCTGAATTACATCTAATGGTATATGAAAATGGGGAAGGATTCTAGTATTGCATTGATACCCATTGCGAGTAAATGTTTTATTTTTTTTATCATACTTTACAATATATCCACCCATACCTTCACATTTATCAAATTCCATATAAGGACATAGTATCTTTAAATCATTATAGTCCAAGAAAGGGGAGTTCTTTCTTTCTAAGTTATGAAATATATCATTGGGGTCTGATATTCTTTCTTCTGGCATTGGTATTTCTCCACATGGGTTATTGGTTGGATAATTACCCATAACTTAATCTCCCGCTAGGAATTTCTTCCAGTCAATTAAATTCTTGTGAGAGAATCCTTTATTCTTTAGAGCCTCTTTTACATCTATAATCTCATTTCTATCCAAGTCTATTTCATCGACCAACTCTTGAGCGTCTACTACTAGGTCGTCTATAAGAGTCCATCCTATCCGTTCTTTTTCATTGTCTGGTTTCTTATCACTTTGATAGCCATAGTGCGCGTATCTGTCCCAATAAATTTCATCATAATCTCTTTTAGCTTTTATTAAATCACTTGATAACATTCTAATCCATGATGTAACCATTACTAAATTATCTGTATGGGACATTAAGGATTTTTCTAATTCATCTTCTGTTAGTTTGGTAGACTTGCCTATCCATTCTCTTGTTTCATCTGTTATAATAAATTTTCTTTTCATTTGTTTTCCTTTTTATATTGCTAGTCCCAGACTGATAATATATCTGGTTCCTTTTATTATTTTATTTACTCTATGTGGTGATATATCTGGTCTAAATAAACATATTCTATTGGTTTTAAATATATAAGATTTGTGATATGCCTTACCGCCCATATCAGGTTGTTTTAAAACAATGTTAAGTCTGAAGTGTTTTTTATTTTTAATTTTATCGGTATGTGTTTTGATATAAGAACCGGTTGGATATTTAATAATATGTAAGTCTAAGAATGGTAGTGTTATAATAGATTTTTTTAAGTAAGAATTATTTTGTCTTCCAGTTTCCCATTTCATCTTAGCACCTATATAGTACATTATCTTTATCATAATCCAAACCATCGTGGATTTCTTGGGAATCATCACCATCTGTATATTGTGTATCAATATCATGTTTGAATACTAGGTTAAGATGGTTCTTAATAATTTTCAATTCCTCTTCGTTTAATTCTTTATTTTTGGATATTTCAAAATACCCCTGTAACCAATAACAAAAATCTCTAGTCTTCATCTAATATCTCCTTTATTTTATCTTGTTTTTCTATTACTGCAATTTTACTATCAAAGTATTTTTTACATTCCTTTCTATCTCCAAAGCTTTTATATAATACCCATCTACTATTAACACCCTTTCTAGCCTCTTTATAAATCTCGTCTTTTCCAACATATTCATAATCATCATGTCTTGGAAGACCAATTCTATAAATCCCTGTATCATATTCTTTTATAGTCATGGTGATAATATAAGTTCCAAATATAATAGGACCAAAAATCAACATGGTAGCTGGCCAGAAGATACTAACAACATATACTCCTGTTCTATCATCTGAAATATGCTCATATCTTGTTACAAGATTCTTATTAGCCCATTCAGAGTTATAATTTAAAAATCCAAATATTAATGTTGCTATAAGAGTATATAACATTATAGACCCTAATATAATTGATGCTATTATCATGTTCCTTCCTTAATTTGAATTAAATTTATCTTTGAATTTGCTAATAGCCGTTGATAATTTTATTAGCACAGTTGTATCTACTGTTGTATTTCCCAATGTAATTTTATCAATTTCTTCTGCCATCTCAAATATAGGTACTGCACTTATTCTCATATTCTCAACGGTAGAGGCCGTGTTTTGTAATTGTTGCAGGACGGGAGTGAACTTGTCGGACATATCTCTTAGTTTAGTTTTATAACTATCCCTCTCAGATTTTATTCTTTTATTTTCAGACTCATTTTTAACTCGTTGTCTTTCACGAAGTCCAATTTCAATTTTAATTATTTCTATTGATGTAAACCTGCAGATAGTACATCTATATCCACGTTCAATATCGTCGCGACTACCTTCAAAGGTATGTTCACATTCAACAGGGTTGCAATTAACAGGTAATAGTTTATTTTCTATTTGATTTAAAATCTTGTCAATGTCCAAGGTCATTATATCATATGTTCTCATTTTTCTTCCTCCTTGTCTTCATCCTTTGTAAGAATGTCCTCGAATCGTGATGTAAAACAAGACTCACATAAATCTATATCAACACTATCACCATCCCTCTTGCTACCATAGCCAAAGGTATGTTTTATACTTATAACTTCATTGAAGTGATTTATAGTATCTACTTGGTCACCACAACCATCACAGTAAAACTTAATCATATTAGACTCATACTATTTTCTAAATGGTGTTGAAGTCTATTCTCAACACAATAATTAAAAAACAATTTTTCATTTCCAACTATTTTGGAATTCTTAAACTGTTTCATAATGGTTTTATTTATCTCGGCAGGCATTAACTTCAAGTCAATGAGTTGTCTATTCTGCTTAAACCTATCCTTTTCTTTTTCATTAAAGTATGTATTGGCTACGGCTTTCATACCAGAAGACTTATATAGTACCCACATTTCATTTACTTTTGTTTGTCTTAATATCTTTTGTTTCTTTGCTGGGTGTGTGATTGTATCAGCGTCACTAAAGATATTAGGAATATTATCAGAACTGTCACCCCTCATTAGATGGTCAAAGGTAAACTTTGCGGGGTTATCACATACCAAATATGTTTTCTTATGTGGACACCATTGATGGACATTAGGGTTAGATTGTAATTGTTGAAAATCCTTATCTGGTGATAGAATGATATTGACATCATCTGGATTAGCTAATGTTACCGCACCTATAATATCATCCGCTTCGGCAGCTACAACTTTGAGTGTATGCCAGGGGAGATTACTTTTCAGTTCCTCTTCTAGTTTTGCAAATTCCGGAAATAAAATATCTTTAGGAATTGAGTATTGTGCTTTTTTTCTATTCTCTTTATACTCTGGGAATATGTCATGTCGCCAGTATTTGCCCGTTGTCTTTTTATCATCATAACATAACAATACTTTCACAGGGTTATTTCTGAACTTCTTTTTAAAATCCAAGATAAGACCTATTACAGTATGTTTGAATATACCCCAGTCTTTATACCCTGTTAGCATTAAGTCCTTCTGTAAGGCAAAGGCACAACGGTAGAATATGTTTGACATATCCACCATAAGATTTATGTTTTTATTTTTTGGTATCATTGGTTCCATTTTTTTCATCCTTCTCTTTAGCAGACTTTACTACAGCGTCCATTATACTTGGGTCTTCGAGAGCCTCTTTGAGAATATCGTTTATAACCTGTTCAAATGTCATATTTTTTTTCTTAGCCATTAATGTAAGATGGGCGTACATCTCTTGGTCTTCTTTACTATCTTCTGCAAAATCTAATTGCAACAATCCATCATCGGTACATTCTACTTTCATTTTTTATACTCCATTTTTAATCCAAGGTGTTTATATTTTTCATAGTCAACTTCTTTAATTTCCCATTCTTCTTCTATAAACATTTCTTCCTGTTCAATAACCGCAATACGGTGCATTACTTCGTCTTTATTCAAAGCTATCACCATACGGCCATCCATGGGATGGTCAAAGTCACAACTTACCTTATATAATCTTTTTCTATATTTTGCCATTATTATTTTCCTTTTTTTAATCCCACCATTCCTCTATATGTTTATCCATAAGAGTAAATAGTTGTTTTTTTGTTTGTAGTTTTCTTTTATATTCTAACTCACCAATTTGGTAAAAATCTAATTTTTCTTGTTTTTTCCGTGCCTTAGTCAATGTCTTATCTCTTTTAAAGTTTAATTTAGAATAGGCTTTCTTCTTTCCAATTTCTTCAAATTGAAATTCAAGTGGGCCATATTCTTTTTCATGGTCATCATGTTCCTTTCTGGCAAAGTCATCGTCTATTAAATCATCAAGACAATGTAAGGCGTTATACATATTGTCCAAAGTAGATATTCGTTCACCCTCTACTATATGGGAGTCTTTCATAGACGCGGCCATAGCAGTTAGTTTTTTATGTATGACCTTATACATATAAGAATGGTCAAAGTCATAATTATTATACATAAAGATAGCCCATGATATAGACCTTCTCAATCTTCTATAATGAGAATTAATATCATAATAGAATGTAATCTTCTTAAAGAATTCTAATACATGGTCAAGTTTGGTCATGTCAGTATCTCCTAAATCTATTCCATGAGTTTTCAAATTCATTTTTCATTTCCCTTAAATCCAACGGGAGCCATAGGTTCCCCATTATCATTATAAGTTTCTGGTTCAGCATTTGGACTCTTTGGTAGTTGTCCCGCTACGGGAGCGGCAACAACATCATTCCATTGTTTTGCGACCTGTTGATATTTTCCTACAATCCTTTCTTCAGGTCCTATGAAAAATTCTCCAGTGTTTATAATCTGTTCAATGACATTAGCTATGCCCACCCTGTTAGCTTCATCTGTACCATTCCTTATACCTCTCTTATATAATAGTCGTCCAAGGTATGATAGTCCAAGAATTATAGAAGTTGAATAAAGTATTATCTCTAGTGTGCTCAGTGTTATAATCATTTTAATTGTCCTTACTTAAATTTTACATTATTAGAAAATTAAATTAACATCGCCATTAAATGAATCTCTTTATCAATTACAATATTATGGTGCCTCATATAGTCATCCAATATAAGAATCGCGCTCGCCATACTGCTAGGGTCTATAAATTCCTTTATGGAATTATATAACTTTCTATATATAGTATCGGTAATAGTTATGTTATTAACTATAAATTCTCTCATACCACCAGCGTCCTTAGTCCTTATACAACTAAGTAGTGGGGCTATGTTAGAACCATCTAACCTATATAGTACCTTTTCATCATTTAGAAAGTCTTTGTGTTTATCAAGAGCATTTATAATAGCCCTTAAATCGGGCAGATACTTTATAATAATCTTTGATACAACTTTCTTAGAGTATTCTATTTTCTCGCTTTCGAGCATAGACTCTACCTTGCCCATTATGGTTTTGCAATATTCTTTTTGATTTTCAACAAAGAATTCAAAATCTTGGGTTCTGGAACGAATGGCCTCAGGAAGTTTTTCTGGGTAGTTAGTTGTAAGAATGAAAGAGCAATTCTTTTGGAATTTTTCAATAAGTGGTTGTAAAGCCTTAAAGAAAGGCTCGGCAATTTGTGGGGATGGGTTATCACACTCATCCATTATAATTACCTTGTTACATGAACCACCTAAAGACATGGTGCTAGCAAATTGTGAAAGTTTAGTTCTCAATAAATCCATTCCAGATTCTAAAGGGACATTTACTTTCATGTATTCAGTACCAACCTCTTTACATAGTACCTCGGCCGTAGATGTTTTACCTAGACCGGGAGTACCATGAAATAAAAGATGTGGTATTGTTTTTGTTTTTACCATCTTGTCGAACTTTGTCCTATATTCATCAGTTAAGATTAAATCATCTAACTTCTGAGGCTTAAAGTCCTCAACCCATATTCCACTTTTACTCATTCAATTCCTCCAATATTTTATTTTATTATACTGCTATACAGATAAGAATATATGTGATGTTACCATCAGTATTCTTAAACACAACAGACTTTGCATCAAACTCTACCGTATAATCATCAGGAATGATTTTACTGAATTTGGATGCATGTATTACACTCTTAGGTATGTCATCCTCGGATTCCAATTCAAAAGTATAATCGTTGAAACTTGTATTTTCCAAATCGGTCACTTTCAATCCTTTATCCTCAAATACCATTTCCTTGGCACCAAGGACTGAAGCTTGTTTAGTTATTCTAATCAAGTCCTCTTTGGACAATTTAATAGTAGCGTCTGGTGTACCAATAACAGTAGATAAACAAGTAGTCTTATCAAACTTTGGAGTCTTAATAGATTCCTTATCTGTATATCTAAACTTATTAGTATTTTTATTGTTGGTATCTTTGATTGTTAAATGTTTTTCAAACAAGTCAATCTTAGGAGTTTCATATAAGTCCAAGATGTTAAGAAGATTGGGTAGGTCATACACCGCAAATCCATCCTGTTCTTTTTCTTCAATGTCTTCGTCTGTCAAGTCGGGCACTTCAACGTCTACACCATAATCATAGTACGCAACCATACCACCATCATTGGATGCAAATCCAATAGTGTCCTTAGTGAAGTAAGCACCCTTTTCAACTACCGTTGACAAGTCCTTTAAGTTTTTTATAATGTCTTTCGTTAATTCCATGTATTAACTCCTTATTAATTTTTATAAGAGTATTATACTATGGAAAAACATTTATGTCAAACTTTCTTAATATTTTTTTTCTTCTTGGACTGTTTTAATTCTTCGACTTCATCTTCAAGTAAAGCAATTAATATGGTCTGGGCTTTTAATTGTTTAATTACCTTATCAACTCTACTGACAAGACTATTAAAATCTTCGGGCAATTGTATAGTACCATCTGGGGCACCGGAACCAATACCTTGTATAGTATTCCAATTGCCACTGCCATCCGATATTGTCAACTGACCACTTTGGGTATCAATAGCAATATCCCCATTGTTACTATGGGATATACTAATACTATCAGCCATTATGATAGATACCACAAAGGGGACAGGTATCCTTCCCGAATATATTTATTTTTTCTATCTATTATAGTTAAAATCATATCTGTAAAATTCTTTGGGATTAAAAATCTAATTTCATCTAACTTACTAAATCGGGCAGAGGCCAACGTAGTAATAGTTTCCTTACCCTGTGAGTCCAAGACATTCTTAGTTAATTTAAAATCATCACCTTTAATTTCTAATATGGACATAGTTTCGGATTGGAATAATGCCCTAACACCATTCTTAATTCTATCCAAGTTTACTATATGAACAGGTTTTAATTCTTTACCACTATTGGCAGATACTAATTGAAGTCTATTACCATCCCAAACTTCCCATTCTTCAAAACAATATGAGAACTCTATACCCTCTCTATCAAGGGTCATGGTGAATTCATTATTAAAATAATTTCTATCTTTAATAATGGTTTTATTCTTTTTGATTACTACCCTTGAGTTGTCTTTTAACTCGGGCAGTTCTTTATTGACTATGAGTATTTTTTTCACGATAGACCGTAAAATAAAAACATTGTAATGTTTCCAGAAAGTCCAACACAAAAAGATATTAATGATATGGGCTTAACTGTTTCGAGATTTCTAAGATAGGATAGGGTCGATAAGCCACCTATTAGTGTACTTATTAAAAAAACAAAAAATAAAAGAGATTTAAAAATTAACATATTGATTCCTAGAAAGTGATACATGAATTGTATCATGTATCACCATCCAAGTCAATAGGTTATTGTTAGTTGGACTTTACTGTGAGAATTTTGATAATTCTCTGAGAATAGAAATGAATTGTTGATGATTGGACTTATCTATTTTTAAATTATTAATATTAAGTCTTGCGGTTATCTTACCATTTGAACTTTTAAACGTACAAGGGTTACTACTATAATAGCCCCCATTATGGTCAGTTGACACATCAAATTCCATTTCCGATTCAATCTCGGTAGGTATAATATCCTTTGAATATTCTATTTTATTCTTTGATAAGGCAGCCACTTGTCTACTTACCTTTTCGGATATACCATCTTCTTCATTGTGTTTATATTTTTCACCAAAATCTTCTTCATAGATTGATTTGAACAATTCAATATCTGCAGATTTATGTTTCATGGCTTCAAAGGTCTTTATTCTATCATTCCTATCATTGATTATGGTTTCTCTTATCTCGGAATAGGACTCCAGAAATTTATCATCAAAGTTCTTATAACATGAACGAGCTGGGAACCTTTTTGATTCAGCAGTTCTTGGTTGTCTACCATACCCACGGCGACCAGAAAGTTCTTTAAATGAACCATCTTCATTCTTAATTCTTTTTTCAAAAGATAGATAATAAGAATTGTAACCATCATACTGTTGACCAGTAGCTTCATCATAGGCATATTTACCATAACCGTGATGGTGAAGTTGACATTTAATATTATATCCAAGTATATCGAATGTGATATACGGGCATTTCTCAGCTTGTTTTTCGGGCATAGACCTTTCATCTTTAAACTTGTCACCAAGTTCCAAGACGACCTCACTATCTTTATAATATTTTTTCTTATTGTCGAATGTATTTGTTTTCATTTTGTTTCCTTCAATTTATTTTTAGTCTAACAAGAATGCAATTTTTTGCATTTGCTCTTGTCTTTTAAGTAAGTCTACTAATTCATATTCGGCGGGGATGACTATTTTTTGAGTGTCCCTTTCCAATATACCATATTTGAAAAGTTTTTTCCTACACATTTGTTGTTGCATATAAAATACAGTATTCAAGTCCAATCCAACTGGGTCCATCTCGATGATAGGATATTTATTCGCCAATACGACAGGTTCTTTTTTAACCCTTTTCTTTTTGATCGTTTTACTTTTTGATTTGGTCGTCTTGACCTTATCGGTTTTAACTTTGAAAACTGTAATATCATCGTTGGACACACCAGAGAGAATTCCAAAGACAACTTTCTTTTCTCTTTTTTCTTTTGTTACCATGTCCGGATATTTTGAATGAAGGCCACGAGCCATTTTACTAGCAACGTCTGTCCTTGATATATCACATCTTTCCTTTATAGTATCAGCATCAAACAGCGAGCCTTTGTTGTCCTGTAAGAAAGTTAGTATTTTTTCTGAAATTGTCATTGATTTTCCTGCTTGTTTAATTTACCCTATAATTATACTATAAAACAGGACAAATGTCAATGTCTTGGGCTTTCTCGGAATGTGGGTGAATTATACTATAAAAAATGGGGTATTTACATAGCCCAATTACATATACGGTCAAAAAATGGTCGAAAATGGTGATTTTGACTTGATTTTATATGGTTGTAGGAAATTAGGAAAAAAAGCCCATTTTCTCAATGTTTTTGAGTTGGGCTATTTTAAATATTATTAAAAATATTCATCCCGAGAAGACTGTTCATCCCCTCTTTTTTTATCATCTTGGAATAATTCTCCAGCCTCATTCAAAGCGTCGCTAAGTTCATTATCGTCTTTATCATACAGAGCCTTTCTATTAGTATAAGACTCGACTACTATTTCACAGAACTTTTCAATATCTTCTCTATTAAACTTACTAGATAATGCTTTACCTATTTCTTCTGCGGTTAATTCTATACTATTATTGTTAGCAATATTATATATTGTAGACTCTGATAGTGGAAGACCACCTATGTTTTCATTTTCGGAGAAGTAATCTTCTTCGTAATTGTTTTCTACACTCATTTTTTAAATCCTTTATACCTATATTTATACTAAAGAAAAATCATCAACGGTCTTAGCCAATGATGTCTTACTTATATTTTCTTCTGCTTGATTTATGAAAGCTTGACTAATATCACAACCAAGATAGTTCCTTCCCATTTTCTTTGCAACCATAGCGGTTGTACCCGACCCCATAAATGGGTCAAGTACAATCCCGCCTTCTGGACAGGTGGCCTCCAAAGGAATCTTAACCAACTCCTCGGAATAAGTTGCAAAATGGCCTCCTGAATAGGTACTGGGGGATACTGACCAAACACATTCTTTCGTTTTCTTCACAAACGGATTATCAACAGTTGGTTCCTTAGGTTGGTTATAGTAGTATCCCTTACTTTGTTTTACAAAGTGAAATATTGGTTCAAAATCTACTGACATTCTATCCTTACCACTAAAGGGTAATACAGACCTCTTATGCCATATAACTTCATTTCTTAGTATCCATCCACGATTCATCATTTCGATTGCGAACCTGTAAGGTACTAAAGCTAAACACTTCTTGGGCAGGCTGGAGTCCTTTTTACCAACCTTATATATTTCGTCCGAGTTACCATTTCGATATTTCTTTTTATTCTTAATCATGTTAGGCGTCATTGGACCACCAGTCCCCATATAAGTATCACCAAGATTGACCCATATACTACCCTCTGGCTTCAACAAGGTATAAATTTGGTCGTATATTTGACATAGATGGTCAACGTATAATTCTATTTTTGGTTCTAATCCAAGTTGACCTTGCCATGAGTTACACTTTTTACAGTATCTTCCCGACTTATCAATATTGGTTCTTTCAACAGTAGAAGATACTTTATCATCAGTCCATCCCTGTTGTCTAGGGCTAGCATCATAATCTTGTTTTTGATATACGGGGATATTTTCTTCGACAGTTCCTTCAAACTCATGGTCACAACCATTATTGTTATCCCATGTAAAATCAAACCCAGTTCCATAGTTGCGCTGAGCGTAGTATGGTGGTGAAGAAATAGAACAGTCAATACTTTCTGGTTCGATTTCCGACAATGTCTTAACAGAATTTCCTAACAGTATAGTATTTTTAACCTGTTCTATTTTTCTCATTTTAATATTTCCTTCAATTTATCTTCTTTTAAAAATTCATCTTTCTTAATTTGACACCATTGCAAAAAATAAGTTCCCATTACAAAGT
>SPKZ01014194.1_pt1 | contig 12281 bp, 5 predicted proteins | sample 2456571 | NCBI WGS metagenome assembly SPKZ01 (sample SAMN11192286, study PRJNA482655) | marine metagenome | biome: ENVO:00000447; feature: ENVO:00000244|ENVO:00000211|ENVO:00000569|ENVO:00002023; material: ENVO:00002151; isolation source: ocean water from marine abyssalpelagic zone ...
CGTCTGTCTTGTATTACTAGGGGTATATCATCTACTCCATATTCTTTTGGTAAATTTGCTTTTTTTGAGTCTTCATCTTCAATGATAAATAAACCAGCAAGGCCTTTATATGTTTGTGCTCCTGTTTTTTCATGAGTATGGGGATGGTACCAATAAGTAGCAGCTCGCTGTTGTATTTTAAAAGTAGTGCTCCAAGAAGTATTTTTTTTAATACTTCTATTTGGGCCTCCATCATTATGCCCTTCTAAGTGTAAACCATGCCAGTGAATTACACTTTCTTCTTTTAAAGAGTTTTTCACATTGATTTTAATGGTATCGTTTTTTTCTACTTTAATAGTTGGGCCTAAAAAATTACCATTAATGCCGTAAGTTTTGGTTTTAGCTCCTTGTAAAAAAGAGACTTCTCCTTCTTGTAAATTTAAATTAAATTCTTTTGTGCCATCTTTTAAAACACTGAATTTTGCAAGAGGAGGAATAAGAAGTGCTTGTGAAAATGTTTTATAAAAACGAACACTGTTCTTTTCTTTTGCATATAAGCTTGCAGATAAAGAAGATAAAATACCCAATTTGACAAAAATACGTCTTTTCATGATTTTCCTTTGATCAATTATATTTAAATTCTGTGTAAAAACTGTGCAAATATTATTTTTAAAGGTCAATATATAAATATAAAGTGCTAATGTCAATTTTTTTCTATACTTAAGGATAAAAATCCCTTATAGTAAATAAAAGGATATATATGAAATCAATTTTTCACTTAGCATATAATGTAAGAAACCTAGATGACGCAAGAGAGTTTTATGTCAATACTTTAGGCTGTAAAGAAGGAAGATCTGCAGCTACGTGGATAGACTTGGATTTTTTTGGACATCAATTGTCTTTACATATAGGAGAACCTTTTCTTACTAAAACAACAGGCAAAGTAGGAGAACATATTGTTCCTATGCCTCATTTAGGAATTATTCTTCAATACAAAGATTGGCAAAATTTAGCAAAAAAACTAGAAGAAAAAAAGACGAATTTTGTAATAAAACCAGTACTTCGTTTTGAAGGTTTACCAGGAGAACAATATACTATGTTTTTTAAAAATCCTTTTGGAAATCCAATTGAAGCAAAAGGTTTTAAGGATTTATCAAAAGTTTTTGATTCATGAAACATCTTATTGTTTTTGTATCTTCATTAGAGGAAGAAGTAAATATTTTGTGGTTAGAACACTTAAAACCTGTATTTAAAAACTATGAAATAGTTTTGTTCAAAGATTTAAAAGAAGAAAATTATAAGCAGATAGAAGTAGCTATTGTTGCTAATCCCAATGTTCAAGAATTACTAAATTTAAAAAACTTGAAATGGGTTCAAAGTTTATGGGCAGGGGTTGAAAAACTAGTGAATGAGATTGAGGCAACAGATTTTAATATATCACGAATGATTGATAAAAACATGAGTGACGTTATGAGTGATTCGGTTCTTGCTTGGAGCTTTTATCTATATAAAGATATGCCCTTGTATAAAAAACAGCAAAATCAAACTCTATGGATTGAACATGAGATAAAAGAAAAAAGTGAGATTACAATTACTGTTTTAGGACTTGGAGAATTAGGTCTTGCTTCTGCTTTAAAATTAAAATACAATGGTTTTAATGTAAAATCATGGAGTAGAAGTAAAAAAGAAATAGAAGGTATTTCTACTTATTGTGGAAATGATGCGTTGGAAGAGCTTTTAAAACAAAGCGATATTCTAATTTCTTTATTGCCCTTAAGCAAAGAAACAAAAAACTTATTCGATCAAAAAAAATTAAAACTATTAAAGAAAAATGCTTCTGTAATTAATTTTTCCAGAGCTGCTATTTTTGATTATAAAGCACTGGCTTTGTTGTTAGATAAAAAACATTTAAAACATGCGGTGTTAGATGTATTTGAAGAAGAACCCTTAGCTAAAGAATCTTTTTTATGGAAACATGAAGATATTACAATTTTGCCTCACATTTCAGCACCTACGAATAAAAAAACAGCTTCAAGAATTGCGTATGAGAATATAAATGAGTATTTTGTAAATAACAAAGAGCCTTTATTTGTGGATAAAAATAAAGGCTATTAGTTTATTAATACTTAGGCTTTTGCTGAGGTCATTTCTTTTGGTTTGATATATTTATCAAAATCTTCTGCACTTAAAAGATTTAAAGCTACCGCTTCTTCTTTTAGTGTTGTATTGTTTTTATGGGCAGTTTTAGCAATTAGGGCTGCATTTTCATATCCAATATAAGGATTTAAAGCTGTAACTAACATTAAAGACTCATTTAAATACTTATCAATATTTTTTTCATTGGCTTCAATACCAACTGCACATTTATCATTAAAGGCTTTCATTGTATCACTTAACAATCTAATGGATTGTAAGATATTATAAGCAATTACAGGTTTAAATACATTAAGCTCAAAGTTTCCTTGAGAAGCTGCAATAGATACACAAGTATGATTTCCCATAACTTGAACAGCTACCATAGTCATAGCTTCACTTTGTGTAGGATTAACTTTTCCTGGCATAATAGAAGAACCTGGCTCATTTGCAGGAATATTAAGCTCCCCAATTCCACATCTAGGGCCTGAACTTAACCATCTAATATCATTGGCTATTTTCATTAAATTGGCGGCTAGGGCATTTAATGCTCCACTTAAAACTACTTCTCCATCATGAGAAGTTAAAGCATGAAATTTATTAGGGTGAGATTTAAAAGTATAAGATGTTTTTGTAATGTCATTTAAAACAGCACTTACCAGAGGTGAAAAATCAGGATGAGAATTAAGACCAGTTCCAACAGCTGTTCCTCCAATTGCAAGCTCCAGGATATATTTAATAGCATCATCAATTTGACTTAAACCTTTATCTAACATATCAACATAAGCACTTAACATTTGTCCAAGGGTTAAAGGTGTTGCATCTTGCAAGTGAGTACGTCCAATTTTAACAACATTTTCAAATTCTTTTACTTTTGTCTCGAAAGTTGCTTTTAATAAATGAATAGAAGGAAGTAGGTTTTTTTCAATTTCTAATACAAAAGCTACTCTCATAGCAGTAGGATAAGTATCGTTTGAACTTTGACCTTTATTTACATCATCATTTGGATGAATGCTTTTTTTAACTCTAAAATCATCTCCTAAAATTTCACTGGCACGTGAAGATACAACTTCATTCATATTCATATTGGATTGTGTTCCAGAACCCGTTTGCCATACAACTAAAGGAAAGTTTTCATCAAGTTTTCCATCAATTACTTCATCACACGCTTGTGAAATTGCTTTACATTTAGTAGAATCTAAACGTTCTAATTTATTATTAACAATAGCGCAGGCTTTTTTTAAATAAGCAAAACCAATAACAACTTCTTTTGGCATTTTCTCATCGCCAATAGGAAAGTTTTCAATACTTCTTTGTGTTTGAGCTGCCCAGTACTTATTAATAGGTACTTGGATTTCTCCCATAGTATCTTTTTCTATTCTGTAATCCATTTTAAATCCTTAAATTAATGATATAGATTATCATTATTGTGTATATTCTTCGCTTAAATTTTCTAAATTCAAAAACATTTATCTTAATTATAAACTAAGTAAGAATCATAAAGATTTAAATTTTTATATTAGTTTGTAATTTTAGTAAATTTGTAATATCAATAATAATTATTAATAATTATTATTAATTTTATTAAAGTATTAGTTTCCCTTCTTTTTTATATTATTTTAATTTAAAAGAAGATTTTATCATTATTTAGAGAATATTTTGTGTAGATTAATGAGTAACTTTAACTACTATTATGATATAACTTTAAAAATTATTTAAAGTTGAGCATGAAAACACTATTACCATTTATATATTTATTGATTATTACGCCATTTATTTTGCCTGCAATTAGCACATTACCTGATATAGCAAAACAACAGAAAATATTAAATAATGAGAAAAAAGCTTTTGACAGAATTGAGAAACAAAAATCAAATCAAATTCTTCATTTTAAAATAGAAAAACCTATCCTAAGTGTAGAAGAAGATAAACATTGTTTCATTACAAAAGAAATTGAAGAAAATACATTAACACTATTATCAAAAGAAGAAAAAGACAGTGTTTTTTCCAAATATATACATAAATGTAATGGAATGAAGGGCCTGAAAAACTTAACAAATGAGCTAACATCTTTGTATATTAAAAAAGGATTCATTACTTCTAAAGTTTATTTAAAACCACAAAATATTTCTTCTGGTCTAGTGAAAATACACGCAATTGAAGGAAAGATTAGTGAGTTTTCAAATAAAGACTTAGAAATACAAATGGCATTTTTTTTACAAGAAAAAAAGAACCTAAATTTACGAGATCTTGAGATTGGTATAGAGAATCTAAACAGCTTGTCCTCAAATCATGCAAAATTAAAACTAAAGCCATCTTCTTCTATTGGAAGTACTATTATTGAGATTGAAAACAAAAAAACATCTCCCTTGAATGGGTATCTTATGTTTAATAACTATGGAGAGAAAAATACAGGAAAATACCAAGGGAGTGGAACGCTAAATGTTGATAATTTAGTTGGTTTTGGAGACAAGTTCTCTGTAGGTTTTAACAGCAGTAGTCATCATAATAAACAAGAATATTCAAAAGGAAATTCTTATGCTTATACTTTGGCACTGGGGCGGCTTCGTTATACATTTTCTTATTCTAAATCCAGATATTTGCAATTAATTAAAGCTTCATTCAATGAATATGAGGCCCATGGTTCAAGTAAAAACTATGACTTTGATTTAAACTATAAAGTGTTTCATAATCAAAATAACAAAATTAGTCTTGGTTTTTTTCTTAATGCTTATAAAAGTAAAAACTATATTGACGAAGCTACTATTGAAACATCCACTTATAATTTGTCAAAAGGCGGTTTTAACCTAAACTATCTGTATCAATCTTCTTCTTTTTATAATTCTCTTACTTTGTATTATACAAAAGGTTTGCATATGTTTAGTGATTTTAATCCAACTGATTTAGAAGAAATATTTGAAAAATACAGTCTGGATTATACCTTTAGTAAACAAATTGCTTCAATAAAATACAATTTAGATTTGCACCTTCAATACAGTAAAGATGCACTTTTTAGTAATAATCAAATAAGTATTGGAGGACCTTATAGTGTAAGAGGTTTTAAAGAAGAAGGATTAAGTGGAAATACGGGATATTACTACAGAAATGAATTTTCTTATAGGGGGAAAGAGAAGTGGTTTAAAAGTTTGACTTCTAATTATTATCTTGCAATTGATGGAGGATATATAAAAAATGAAGAAGATACTAATGGAGGAATCTTATTAGGAAATTCTTTTGGAGTTAAATTATCTCATAAAAATCTCTCCTTTGATTTTTCTTATTCTACTGCTTTGAAAAAAAATGATGTGGAAAATAATAAAAGTTTTTTAGCTGCGAATATGGTATATAGGTTTTAAGGATGAAAAAAATACTTTTGAGCATATTTATTATCTTATTTATTGGCATTTTATTTTACTTTAATCAAGACAGAACAAAAATATATCCTTTAGTACATAAGATAAAAGATTTAGACATATCTTTTATCTATGAAAAGGATAATTTAATTAAAGTAATATATAAGAACAAAACTCTTGAATATATTTTAAGTAAAGATCTTAAAATTACTGCAAAAAAAGTAAACAATAAAATCAAAGAAAAATACCTTTGGTTAGCTCACAATCAAATACATCTTGTATTAGATAAAAATGACAAAATTTTACAGAAATATAATTACAAAAATAAAAATGACATTTTAGCAAGTAGTATGGAAGTTAATGGAAAAGAATATTTTTTAATATATAACAAAATGAACAGTTTAAAACTGGTACTAGATGAAAATAGAAAAATTATTAAGATTCTTAAATATGATTCTTCTGGAAATATTACTTTAGATACGAATAAAGCTTTTAAAGTGATGTTTTCATATGGAGGAGGTTTCTATGATGAAGATACGGGACTCATACATTTCCAAGAAGGTATATATTTCCCAAAAGCATCTAAATGGATTAGCAAGATAAATGACTATGACATCATAGAAAACTTAAAACAACTAAACGAAACCAGCGAAAATGATGTGTATGAATGCTCCGCTACTTTAGATACCTATTACCACTCTTTTTTATGTACAAGCAATGAGTGTGGGGGTTTATATGCAAATGATTATTTAAACTATTTTAATGGTACGGGAGAAGTGATTAATAATTCAAGATATTTTAATCAATCAATTTGCAAAAAAGTTGCCCCTAAGTATAAAAACTCCGATGAATTGATCTTTTCACAATGTGTTAAAAAAAGAATCCAAGAAAGAAGTGAAAAATACTTTGATGCCCTTACTTATAACTGTCATGATGAAGTTGATAATACACTTGAAGAATGTTCAATAAAATCCCAAAAGAAAGAATCCCTATGAATGCAAAACAAATAGTATCTTTAATCTTAAGTTTTAACTTAATTTTTACAAACCTAATGTTAGCAGCCTCTATTGAAGTTGATAAAACGGCAGCTGCTAAAAATCAAGCAACTTTATTAAAGTCCTCCAGTGGAATACAAATAGTAGATATTGTAAATCCAAATTCAAAAGGGATGTCACACAATAAGTTTAAAACCTATAATGTAAATAAAAGTGGTTTAATTTTAAACAATTCAAAAGTAATTGTGAAAACGCAATTAGCTGGACAAATAGCATTTAATCCAAATCTTAAAAACAATGCAAGAGTTATATTAAATGAAGTAACAGGAACATCAAAAAGTTTGCTTAGAGGTTATACAGAAGTAGCAGGAAGCAGAGCAGATGTAATTGTTGCAAACCCTAATGGAATTACTATTAATGGAGGAGGTTTTATAAATACGAATAAAGTCACTTTAACCACAGGGCGTAGTAATTACTTAAATGGTTTTGTAAATGGTTTTACTGTGAACAAGGGCGATATTTTAATTGAAGGAGATGGTTTTAATGTGAGTGACATCAACAAAGTTGAACTTTATTCAAAAGCACTTATCTTAAATGCCAAGTTTTACGCAAAAGATTTAAAAGTAGTCACAGGAAGTAATAGCATTACTTTAGATGGAGTTATTAGCTCTAATGAAGTAAGTGGAAGTGGTATTTCAATTGATTCTTCAATTTTGGGTGGAATTTACGCAGACAGTATTGTGTTAATAAGTAATGATAAAGGAGTAGGGGTTACTTTACCTCCTGAAGTTATCGCTTCTAATAGTTTAATTTTAAATGCAGATGGAACAATAACTACCAAAAAAATCCAAGCTAAGAATAGTATAAAAATAGAATCAATATCGCAATCAGTACATGTAGAAGATAGTATTTTATCTGATGACATAAGTATAGATGCAAAAAATGAAATAGATATTAAAAAAGATGAAAATTTATCGATTGTATCCAACAATGAATTGTCATTACATTCAAAAACATTAAATAACAATGCTTTTGTAAAAGCAAAGGTTTTAAAAATACAAGCCGAAGATGTAAACAATCAAGGAACATTATTATCAGAAGAAAAAATGATAATAGAAGCCACTACTTTAAGAAACAGCGAAACCATCGAGAGTAAAGGAGAAGCTGAACTTTATATTAAGGACTTACTTGTAAATGACAAAATAATTTCTTCCGCTTCAAATTTAGTAATAGCAAAAAACGACAAAAATGAAAAATTAGAAAAACTTATCAATAACAATACTATTCATAGTGAAAAAAACCTAAATATTGATGCAAAAATACTAGAAAATGAGGGATATATTTATTCTGGATATGACAAAAATTTAGGGAATGTTGATAACTCAACAAAAGCAGAAATAAATGTTGACACTTTAACCAATAATGGTTTTATAACTGCAAATGATTTAAATATTACAGCTACAAAGGTTATAGACAATAAGGGTGCCTTATATTCAAGAAACAATTTACTTGTAAAAGCAAAAGAATTAAATAATTACGAAACTATTAGAAGTAATAAAGATATTGATTTATTAATTGAAAATAGTCTTAACAATGAAAATATGATTTATGCTGATGGTACTATAACACTAGCATCTAATGAAGCACGTGATAAGAAAAATACGATTAATAACACAGGCATCATTCAAGCAGAAGGAGATATCAATATTTTTGCAAAAGTATTAAATAATACTGCAAACGCTGTTGAAGTTACGAATACAAATACCAGTACCAGTAGAAAATCAGGAAGTGGAAACAACTATGATTTAATCACTAAAACAACAAAATCTCAAGTACTTAATATAAACACTCTTGACCCCTCTCTTATTTTAAGCGATGGAAATATAAACATAGATGTTGAAACATTAAATAACCTCTATTCTTTAATAGCATCAAATAAAGATATTACTTTAAATGCAAATACTGTGAATAATGTAGGAAAAGTAATCGTTTCAACTATTACAACAGTAACAAAAAAATACAGATCTGAAAGATATTGTTCTTGGGGTGGACCTTCAGGGTCTTGTTTTAAACATAAAAATCGAGCTGCCTATAGAGGTACTACTACATCAACGACTACTACAAAAACACCTATTGTAAACTTTGGAATACAAGCAAAAAATAGTATTTCTGGAAATGTTATTAATTTAAAGAATGTCAGTGATCAATTAGCTGGTTCTTTAAGTAATAGCGAAATAAGTACAAAACAAGCAGTTATTGATTTACTTTCAAATAGAAGCACTTCTTTGCAAGATTTGAATAAAGTTTTAGATACAAGTATTAGGGAAGCAATCTCTTTGATTAACTCTCAAGAAGATTTGGAAACAATTGCTTCAAATGTTGAAACACAAGAAGACTTAGATGTGTTTAAGAGTGATTTAAACTCATATAAATATAATCTTGGTGCCATAATACAAAATGATGAAACAACAATTGTTTCTTTAGGTACAAGCTTAGAAGATATTAAAAACAATAATACATCAAATGTTTCTTTGGAAGATATAAACAGTATTGAAAACACAATAGAAAGTCTAAAAGAGAACATTGTTTTAAATAAAAAAAACTTAAGTGACTTCGAAAATCTTAATGATTTGATTTTAACAGTAGAAGATGTAGCAAACAACAAACAAAGTCTCATTGATATTGAAGACAGTATTAAAACTATTTATACTTCTAATGAAGAGAGTTTAACAAGTCTTGGAAACAAGGGAAATATTACAAATATAGTAAGCTCACTTGAAAGTAGGGAAAATACACTGAGAGATGAGGTAAATTTAGCTCTTAGTTTACAAAGTGATATCAAATACAAAATAATTTCAAAAGACGAAGGTTTGTATCAAACGAATTCTTCGACATCAACAAAAACAGTAGATGATGCAATTAAAAGTGATCCAAGTGCTGCTATTAATGAAATCTTTGTACCAAGTTCTAAGTTTGGAATTTTTGTAAAAATTACTAAACCTGGACATAAGTTCTTAATAGAATCCAATCCTCTTTTTACAAACTATAAAATATTTTTAAGCTCAAACTATATGCTTTCGAAATTGAATTTAGACCCAGAAAAAATAATAAAAAGACTGGGTGATGCAATGTATGAAACGAATTTTGTAAGAGATTCTATCATTAAAGCAACGGGAAGTAGATTCTTGAGTGGTTTTTCTTCTGATATCTCACAGTTTCAAGCCTTGATGGATAATGCAATTTTAGAAGAAAAGAATTTGAATTTATCTTTTGGTGTTTCCTTATCAAAAGAGCAAGTTGCTTTGTTAGATAACAATATTGTTTGGTTAGAAGAAAAAATGGTAGCTGGTGAGCTTGTTTTAGTTCCACAAGTGTATTTAGCAACAAATGTAAAAACAGCAGACGGTGTTAAATTAGAAGCTACAAACATAGCATTAAATATAGAAGAAACACTTATCAATGATTCAAAAATATCAGCAAGTGAAGAAATAAACATAAATGCAAGAGATATTACAAATCAAGCAGGGATAATAAAAGCAAATAAAGACATTAACTTAAAAGCCAGTAATGCAATAAACAATATAAGTGGAAAAATCATAAGTGAGGAAAATATCACTTTAGAAGCTAAAATGATTAATATTCTAAGAGCTTCTAGTAAGGTAACAAATAAGTATGCACAAGGAGAAGAAAATCTAAGCTTAAAAGGACAAGAGTCTTTTATTCAAGCCAAAGGAAATATTGAATTAAAAGCGAATAATGATATTAATATTGTTTCTTCAAAGCTTACAGCAGATGAAAATATAGATTTAGGTTCCAAAGATGGAAATATTAATATTTCATCTTTGGAATCAGTAGAAGATTATTCTTTCAAATTCTCAAATGGTTATAGTAAGGGTAAAAGCATTAAGAATTTAGCTTCAAGCATAGAAGCTAAAAATATTAATTTAGACGCCAATAACTTAGTAATAAAATCCTCAAAACTAAGTGCTAAAGAAACTATTTCACTTGAAGGTGTAAAAGATATAAATATTTTAGCGGCGAATGATTTAGAATACACCGACACAAAGATAAAAACATCAAGTGGTTTTATGGGGTCAAAAACTACAAGAGATATGAACTATAAAGAAACTGTAGTATCAAGTAAACTTGATGCTACAAATATTATTATGAGCAGTGATCAAAATATTGTTTTGGAAGCTGCTAATTTAAAAGCACAAGAAACTATAAAAATCGATGCTAAAAAAGACATCATAATTTCTGCAAAAGAGTATAAAGAAGGAAGTCTGCATGAGGTAAGTAAATCTTCATGGGGTGGACTTAAAAAGAGCTATGCTTTAGATAAACACGATGCTCTTAAATTAAATGAAGCTAATTTAAAAGCGCAAGCAAAAAATATAGAATTAACATCAGGAAATGATATAAATATTCTAGCTTCAAATCTTGATGCAGCACAAGACCTCAAAATCACTGCTTTAAATGAAGTAAATGTATTAGCGGGAGAAGAATTAGAAGCCAATAAAAAAATAAGAGAAAAAAGCAGTTTTAATATCTTAGGTTTATTAAACATCATTCCAGGTGTTGATATGGGACCTATTTATTCTCAAGAAATAGACAAGAATGAAAAATACGATGCAAAAATTAAATCTTCTTCACTTACTGCTGGTTCAAATATTAGTATAGATTCAGGTAGTACAAAAATCGTAGCTTCCAATTTAAGTGCTAATGATGATGTAAAAATTTTAGCAGATACGGGAAAAATTGAAATTTTAAGTGGAAAAGAAAAACTGGATGTTTCAACGTTACAAAAGAAAATCGAAATTAAAATATCTAATATCATGGATATGGTAAGTAGCCTTTTTGAACAAGCAGGAGATACTGAAAATACAAAAATTAAAATCAATCTTGCTTCTGCTACTTATGATAAAGAAGCAGAAGTTACAAGTCAAAGCACAAATATAAAATCAAATATCACTTCAAAAGATGCGAATATTGTATTAGATGCTACGGATGATGTAAATATAGTTGCCAGTAATTTAAGTGCAGGTGAAACTATAGCTATTAAATCAGAAGTTGGAAATATCAATATCATTGAAGATGTTGATACAAAGAAAATAAGCAAAAAAGAAACCCATGCAAAAGCTGAAATAAACCTAACCATTCAAAATGAATATGCAGAAATAGCAACAGCTGCAAAAGCATTAATTGAATCAAAAAAACAACTCTCAAAAGTAAAAAAAGATTATTCAAACTATAAAAAAGAAGTAAAAAAACTAAACAATATTCTTAGTAATTTAAAACAAGAATATAAAAATAAAGCAGTAGGAATTGATAAAGACGATATTTCAGACTTAATTGATTTATTAGATGATTTAAACGATGACAAAAAATTCTATACCATGGCAATAGCTGCGGCTGCTGTAGATGTAACAACAAAAGCCTTAGGCGTTGCTAAACAAATGGCAACAGCTGCTCAAAGTTCAGGAACTTATGGTTTTTCAGCTGGTTTATCTTTTGATTTAGAAGGTTCAAAAACAAAATCAGAAGATGAAAATATAAAAAGCATAGCTTCCCAATTAAAAGCTAAAAATATTGTTCTCATTACAGATAAAGACAGTAATACAAATGTAAATATAAGTGGCTCAAATATTGTTGCCCAAGAAAATATAGTTATTGAAACAAAGGATTTATTCGTAAGTTCTTCTACGGATACTACTCAAAGTTCAAAAGAAACAAAAGATATTTCAGGTTCTGTTTCTATGACTATGTATGGAGCATCTTCTGGACCTACAATAAGCTTAGGATTTGGAAAACAAAACAATGA
>SPKZ01022946.1_pt1 | contig 12280 bp, 2 predicted proteins | sample 2456571 | NCBI WGS metagenome assembly SPKZ01 (sample SAMN11192286, study PRJNA482655) | marine metagenome | biome: ENVO:00000447; feature: ENVO:00000244|ENVO:00000211|ENVO:00000569|ENVO:00002023; material: ENVO:00002151; isolation source: ocean water from marine abyssalpelagic zone ...
ATAACAGCCTGAAGAATCAGCAGCTTAGTGGGGTTGTAACGACCTAGTCTGCGGCGTACTCTGGCGCCTCTCCCGTCGCCTAGGATCGGGAGATCATTGAAGGTGGAGCATGGATTCGCAGACGGTTCGCGGCGCCCTCGGGCAACTTCAGGAGAACCCTGACAACACGGAAGCCTGGGAGCTTCTCAAGGGGGCGGTGGCGTCGAACGGCGGCGACCTCGATAGCGCTGGGGCGCACCGGCTCTTCAACGCAGCGCGAAGTCAACACGCGGCAAGGCGCGAGTGGACGGCTGTCTCACTGTTGCTAGAGCTAGAGATAGCGATCGCGCAAGGCACGGCGGAAGAGTTGCCGCTGCTTACCGAGCGCGCGCGAGTGGTTCGTGACGAACTGCTTCGCGACGCCGAGGCGAACACGATATATCAGCAGGCGCTCGAACTGAGCCCGGACGACGCTGCCACCAATAGTGCCATGAGTGAGGCAGCGGACAAGCGAGCGCAATGGCGCGACATGGCCGCCACCTATATGAGCGAAGCAGCCAACGCGCCGGACGATGTCTACAAGAGCTCGATGTTGATGCGGGCCGCCGAACTGGAGGCGCGCTTCGGGGAGGGTGCGGAGGTCGCAGCCGGCATGGCGGAGCGCTTGCGTGACGCCGTCGCCTTGGACCCGAACAACGAACGCGCGATTCAGATCCTAGAAGTTGTCTACGCTCGGAGCGAGAACTGGGAGGCTCTGATCTCGCTGCTCAGCCACCTAGCGGTGAACGCGCCCGCCGAAGATTCACGCAATTCGGCGGCCATGCAGCTCGCACGCACTTACCGCGTGAAGTTGAAAGACGACGTGCAATCTGCCGATGCTTATCGGCGGGTGTTGCTCGCAGAGCCTCACAATAGCGAAGCCATTGGCTATCTCTCGGAGCACTACTCAGCCGCCGAGGAATGGGACGAACTGGTCCGCCTCTACGAGCAGGGTCTGACCAAATCGGACCTCAGCAACCCCGAGCGTCTGGGCGACATGCTTCAGATCGCGATTCTCCACTATCGCAAACGTGAGGATCAGCCCGCAGCAGAGCCATGGTTTGACCGCATTCGCAAATTGGAGCCAGCCCACCGTGCGGTGCTCGATTTCTATCGCGAGTACGCCGAAACCAGTGGCGATTCCTCCAAGTTGCTCGCTGCCCTTCAAGGCGCGCAGCGAGTCCTGCCGGACGGTGAGGAAAAGCAGGCGGTCACGGGCGAAATGGCGCGTCTGGCGGCCACCCACCAGAGCGCTCAAAAGGCGATTGAACAGTACAAGAACCTGCTTCGTCAGGACCCCGAAAACCAGGAGGCGCGGGACGCGCTCAAGGATTTGTATCGCCAGACTGGCGGCTACAACGCCTTGGTCGAGATCCTTCGCCAGCAGCTCGAGCGCACATCCGCCGAGGAGACTGAGGCGCGGCTTGAGATCCTCGGCGAAGTGGCCACGATTTATCGTGAGTACGTCAGCTCTGACACCGCGCTTGTCAGCGTGCTCAACCAAATCATCGCCGCAGATCCCACTGCCATCGACGCCGTCCGCGAGCTTATCGGCTTGTACGAGTCGCTGAGTCGCTGGCGCGATCTGTTAACGAATCAAGCTCGTCTTGCAGAACTCACAGACGAGGTGAGTGAGCGGGTAGATTTGCACCGCGCCGTGGGCCGGCGTTGGTTGGATCAATTCTCCAATGTACAAAACGCCACGGAGGCATTCGAGGCCTTGCTGAAGGCCTCGCCGGGAGACGAAGAAGCGATCGAACGGTTGTCGGAGCTGTACAAGAAGCGTCGCGCCTGGGCTCCTCTTTACGAGCTGTTTGAAGGGCAATTGGAACAGGCCGAGGGCGGCTTGCGATTGCCACTGATGAGGCAAATGGCGCAACTGGCTGCCGAAAGACTGAATCGCGGTGCGGATGCAGCGAAGTTGTATCGCGGCATCCTGGACGAAGACCCGTCCAACACCGAGGTTCTCGATGCACTGGAGAAGTACAGCGAGCGAGCAAAGGATTGGGAGACCCTCGCAGGTGCCCTCGAACACCGAATCGAAATCCTGGAGGACGCAAATTCCAAGGTGTCTGTTTTGCAGAAGTTGGGGACGGTCTACGCGGACCATCTGTCCGATGCCGTCAAGACGACTAGCGCCTGGCGTCGCGTGCTCGAACTGCAGCCGGGTCACCACCGTGCATTGCGCGTTCTTCGAGATTCCTACTTGGCTGGAGCTGACTTTGACGGCTTGGAAGAGCTCTACGGCGGCCAGGGCGACTACGAAGGTTTGGCAGATGTGTTTACGAACGCCGCGGACAAGGCGAGCGACAATGCGCAAAAAATTGATCTCAGCTATCGAGCGGCCGAGCTATTTACGGAGCGGTTGGGCCAGCCGGACCGGGCCTTTCGTTGTTACGAGCGCGTACTCGCGACCGATCCCTCAGACACCCGGGCCGCGGAGGCGTTGGTGCCGTTGTACGAGGCGGACGAAAAGTGGGTTCGTCTACCCCCAATCTACGAGTTGTTGCTCGCTCATGCAGAAGGCGAAGGGGACAAGCTGGCCCTGTTTGCGAAGCTCATTGACGTCTGCGGGTCACAGCTGTCCGATCGCGAGGCCGCCGTAAAATACGCGCAACAGGCCTATGCGATGGCTCCGAACAACGACGAGTCTCTGTTGTTACTCGAAGAGACCTGTCGGGCGGCGGGCAATTGGGCGAGCTTTGCGGAGTCGCTTGAAGGTCAACTCTCGCCGTCGCCGGTTGGTGGTGAAACGGCCGAGCCCGAGGCCGTCCCCAAGAAAAAGAAGCGTAAGAAGAAAAAGAAGAAAGCTGATGCGGAGGCGACAGCTCCCGAGAGCATGCGGCCGCTCGCAATGAAGCTGGCAGGCGTGTATGCCCGCGAGCTCGGTCGCGCAGACGAAGCAGTGGGGACCTACAAACGCATTCTGGAAAAAGACAGCGCAGATATAGACGCCGCTGAGCAACTGGAGAGCATTCTGCGCTTGAGCAATCGTGTCGACGATTTGCGCTGGCTGTTCAACCTCCGAGTCGAGAACACCACAGACGATTTCGACCGCTGTGAACAATTGCGATCGTGGGCGGTATTGGAGTCCACCAGTTTCGAATCGCCAGATAAGGCGATTCCTCTATTTCGACGCGTGCTCGAAATAGAGTCGGGAGACGCTGTCAGTTTGGTGGAATTGCCAAAGCTGCTGAGCGATGCTGAGGACTTTGCTGAGGCCGCTGGGATCATCGAAGGGAGCCGTGAATACTCGACGGATTCCACTGCTGGAGCCGAACTCGAGCTGCAGCTAGCCGAGCTTTACATCTCCCGTCTGGAACGTCCGGAGGACGCTCTCAGCGCTGCCGCCCGGGCGCTTGAGTTGAGCGAGCACGATCGTCGAGCGGTAGAGATCATCCAGCGTTTGGTTCAGGTGCCGGCTACGAAAGAACGGGCCGCTGAGTTCTTGGCTCAAGAATACGCTTCTGTGGGCGACGCTCGCCACGAGGCCGAGGCGATTCAACAAATGTTGGAGGCGACCGATAAGTCCGATGAACGCCTCGCCCTCTACGGTCGCCTGGAGACAGTTCATAGCGAAAAGCTCGACTCCTTCAATGCCGCTTTGGACGTCATGCTTCGGGCCGTTCGCGAATTCACCGCCGAAGTTGCTCTCTGGGATCGCGCCGCTGAGCTCGCTGCGGAAACCGGTCGCGCGACGGAATTGGCGGAGGCCTTTCGGGATGCTCTGCGCGGAGAACTCGACGAAGAAGTTGAAACGGAGCTTTGCGATCGAGCGGCCGCACTGCACGAGGAAAAGCTCGGCGATCCCATTGGGGCGACTCCTTACTTAGAGCGCGTGCTGAATCGCGACGCCGGTAACGAACAAGCCTTCTCTCGACTCAAGCAAATCCTAACGGGAGCCGAGCGGTGGGGCGAGCTGGAGGCCCTCTACGATCGTACCAGCCAAGCGGTGGAGGACCCCACTGTCCGCACGGAGATGCTCGCCGAAGTGGCGATGGTCTGTGAGGAGATTATCGAGGACCCAGCCAAGGCTGTTCGTTACTACGAGCGCATTCTCGAAATCGATTCCATGCACGAGGGCAGTCTACAGGCGCTGGACCGCTTGTACGCTCAACTGGAAAGCAACGAGAAATTGACGGCGCTGTTGGTGCGGCGCCTGGAGACGGCGATTGGCGACGATTTGTTGGATATGAAGCTGCGTCAGGCAACCCTCCTGGTTGAGAAGCTTCACGAGCCGGCGAAGGCGATCTTGCACGTCGAGGATCTGCTGCAAGAGCGCACGAACGACTACGACGCTCGGATGTTGGCGGAACGATTGCTGAACATCGGCGCCTTGCGCGGGCGTGCCGCTAGAATGTTGGAGACGGTCTACGAAAGGATCGACGAGCCCCGGGACTTGGCTCGCGTTCTGGAAGCACGCCTAGAAGCCTTGGCAGACCAGCCAGGTGATGACGAGGAGGCTCGGTCGCCAGAAGAGCTACTGGAGGACAAGAAAGAGCTGCTCCGTCGCATCGCCTCAATCAAGGGAGAGCGCCTGCGTGACGATGAGGGAGCGCTGGCAGCGCTAAGCCAATACGTGCCCGCGGATCCGATTGATACCGAGGCCCGGGATCAGTTGCGTGATGTCGGAGGGCGCTTGGGCGCACACGATAAAGTCGCGGCGGTGCTCGAGGAGGCGGCCAAGAACGCAGACACTCCAGGTATGCAGGGTGAGATCCTGATGGAGGTGGCGAAGATCCATCATTATATTCTGACCAACGCGGCTCGCGCGGAGGAGGTCTATCGACAAGTTCTCGGACTTGACGAGGACGATGCCGAAATGGCGCTACCTGCCGCGGAAGCCCTGGAGGGCTTGTATTCGGATGCGGGCGAACACCAAAAGTTGGTGGAAATGCTGCGCCTACGTATTCGGCTCGATCAAAACGGTGATGTGCGATTGGAGTTGATGGGGCGGGTTGGAGAAGTCTGTGAACAGCAACTATCGGATGCGCCCGGTGCGATTGAGTCTTGGCAAGCTCGTCTGGCGGAATCCCCCGGTGATTCGAGGGCGTTGGAATCGTTGGACCGATTGTATTTGGCCACGGAGCAGTGGGCGCCTCTGGTGGAGATCTTGCAGCAGCGTCAAGACGAGGTGGATAGCTCAGAAGTTCGTCGCGAGTTGATGGAACGTTCTGCAGGCATCCTAGCGGAGCGGCTTGAGCAGTTGGATGACGCGATCACGGCTTGGATGTCTATCATTGATGACTTCGGGCCATCGAGAGAACCTTTGATGTCCGTTCAGGCGCTCCTGCAGAAGGCGGAGCGCTGGGAAGAACTAGCAGATTCCTATCAGGCCCAATTGGACCTCGGTGATATCAGCGCGGAGCGTCTGGACTTGTTGGCGAAGTTGGGCGCACTGAAGATTCAAAAGTTGACGAACTCTGCGTCAGCGCTGGATGCTTTCCGCGAAGCGCTCAGTTTGGATGCTGCCCACAGCGCGAGCCGAACGGCCCTCGAAGAAATGCTCGGCAACGATGAGCCGCAAACTCGACGAGATGTCGCGGAAATTCTTTTCCCAATTTATGAAGGCGATGGCGACGACACGGCCTTGCTCCGGGTCTTGGATATCCAGATCGCGGACGCCGAAGATCCGAGCTCCAAGCTGGAGAGCTTGGCGAAGGCGGTGCTTGTCGCCGAGGGTCAGAAGAATCTCGATAAGGCCTTTTTGTACACGGACGCCGCTGTGAGAGAAGCGGTAGGGCACAGCGACTTAATACCGTGGGTGGAGCGCCTGGAGCGTCTGGCGGACTTGACCGGAAAGCGCACGCAACAGTTGGATCTGTTGCGGGCGATTGTCGGCGATATCTTCGATGGTGAGGCCCAGTTCGATGTGACCAATCGCATCGCATTGCTGGCGCGCGACACTCTGGGCGATCGAGGCGTGGCCCGTGAATATTTCGAAAGTGCGCTGGAGCAACGTCCAGAGTCAGCCCAAGCCTTGGAGGCGCTCGAAGCGCTGTACGAAAGTGCGGACGAGCCGGCGCGCCTCTTGGATATATTGGAACGTCGCGCGGAGCTGGCCGAGAGCAGTGAAGATAAGCGCGAACTACTCTTCCAGCGCGCCCATCTGCAGGCGTCCAAGCTCGACGACAAGAACGCTGCCATCGAAGTGTATGCGAGCATTTTGGACGAAGGTCTGGATACGAAGGCGATCGACGAGCTCGGAGCTCTGCTCACTTCCAGTGAGCGTTGGGACGATCTGGTTGAGCTGTATCAGCGGCAGCTCGACGACTCATTCGGAGAGCCAGCGGATCTCCACGTCAAGATCGCATCGGTCGCCATGCGGCATCAAAACGATGCATTTCGTGCCTTCGACGAATTGCAGGCAGCACTTGAGTCCGATCCGCAACATGCCAGCGCGATCACCGAACTGGAACGGGTACTCACCGACAGCGAACCTGGCGAGAGTCGTTCGCGGGCGGCCGCCCTATTGGAGCCGATCTATTTGCTCCGCGCGGATTACGACAAAGTCATCGAGACCCTCGGGGCTCGTTTGGAGTCGACGGACGATCCGGATGACCGACGTGATTTGTTGCTGCGCTTGGCGCAGCTCTATGAGGAGCAGCGCGAAGATTACACGCAGGCTCTCGAAACCATGGCGAAGTTGCTTCACGACGATTTGTCTGACGAATCGACTTTGAGCGAGGTGGAACGATTGGCCCGTGTTGCAGGAGCCGAGGCGCGCCTGGCGGAGATCTACTCCGCAGAGTTGGGCGAGATTGACGGCGACGAGCCGGTTACAGCCAAACTGGCGGCCCGAACCGGCGAGCTATTTCTGGGCCTGGACAACAAGGAAAAGGCGTTGGTGTTCTATCGGCGCGCACTGGCCTTCGAGCCCGAGAGTGCGACCTTGTTTGACGCCGTGGATGGGATTCTCGCTTCCACGGAAGCCCATGGGGCGAGGGTCGAGCACTACCGTTCCGGACTCGATCATCGCTACGAAGACGCTGAACGCTCCCGTTATCATCATGTCATCGCTGATTTGCAGCGCAGCTTCCTGAATCTGCCGGAGGAATCGATCGAGACCTACCGCGGCGCCTTGGAGGTCAACGACCGAGATTCGGACGCTATGGATGCCTTGGCTGAGCTCTACGGCCAGTGTGAGCGTCACGACGATCTAGCGGAACTTCTGTTGGCTCGCGCTGAAGGTGCCGAATCGCCGGAAGACGGCGCCGACTTCCGCTTCTCTCTGGCGGAGCTGTTCCGCGGCCAGTTGGATAGCGTGGAACGCGCCGTGGAGCAGCTGGAGGAAATCGTGTCCGTGGTTCCCACGCACACCCAAGCGGTGGCGCAACTCGAGGCGCTGCGAGAGACCGACGGTCTACGGGGACGCATTGTCGAGATTCTTCGCCCCTTGTACGAGGAGCGCGATGATTGGCGTCAAGTTGTTCGATTGAACGAGGACCGCTTCGTCTTGGCGGACGACCCGGTAGACAAGATCGCGATACTTCGCGAGACGGCTGAGATGTGGGAAACGCGTGGCGAGGATCCGGCTCGGGCGCGGCGCGCGCTGTTGGCGGCCTTCGATATCGATCCCGAAGACGGAGAATTGCGAGCTGATTACGAGCGTCTCGCCGAGGTCACGTCGGCGTGGGACGAACTGGTCGAATTGTACGAGTCGGCACTCAAGCAAAATGCTGAACTGGGTTGCGCCCGGGACTTGTTGCTTTCCCTCGCGAATGTTCACGACCAGCGACGAGACGACCCTCGCCAGGCTCTGCAGGCATTTTCCCGTCTTCTCAAGGTGGACGATAGCGATATCGAGATCATCGAGCAGATCGAAAGCTTGGCGAGCCTACTCAGCGACTGGTCCGTTCTGGTGCGCGTGCTCGCCTCCAAGGCGGAACTCGTGCTGGAGGACGAGGAGCGGGCGAGCGTGTGGCGCCAGGTCGGCGAGGCCAAACGCGACATGTTGGAGGACCCCGACGGCGCCCTGGAGGCCTACGAACTGGCGGTGGAACTCGATCCGGAGAGTGCGTTTACGCTCGACTGCGTTATCCCGTTGCACGAAGCCAAAGAGAACGCTGAACGCCTGGTGGAGCTCTATGAGCAGCGCGCGGTGCTTTGCGGTGACGACGACGATGAGCTCAAGTTTGAGCTGTTCACGAGTGCGGCTCGCTGCTTTGAGAACCAGCTCAAGGAGCCCGGGCGGGCTATCGACGTGCTGGGACAAGCGCTATCGGTCAAGGCTGGAGACTCCGACACCATCGCATCCTTGAATCGCCTATTCCGGGCCGAAGAGATGTGGGCAGAGCTGCTCGAAAACCTGAGCGCGGAAGCCGACGCCTGTTCGGATGCCAGTGAGCGAGGCAAGCTGCGACTTGAGATCGCCGACACTCTCGCTTCCAAGTTGGAGGACTACGATGAGGCGCTGGAGTCTTATCGCTTGGTACTCGAAGATCTTCCGACGGAAAGCTCGGCGCTGAAGGCGGCCCGTGTCATCGGCGACGAGCATGAGGACCTGCGAACGACGGTGGCCGAGATCCTCGTCCCCGCGCTTACCCAAGGCGAGGCCTGGGACGAGCTCATCTCGACGTTGGAGATGCGGCTAACCGTAGAGACCGATCCGTCGGATCGGTCTACGATCTTGCGCGCGATTGCGGGGGTGGCAGAGGAGCAAGCTCAGAAGCCCGCCGTCGCCCAAGGCGCGCTACTTCGCGCTCTCGCTGAGCAGCCCGAAGAAGACGAAGTGCATTCGGGCATCGAGCGTTTGTCCGCTGCCTGTGATGGCTGGGCTGCCTATGCCGATGCGTTGACGGAACGTGCTCAATCGACTTTTGATACGGACTTGGCCGCTGCACTCTATCGCCGCCTCGGAGCGGTCGCCGAAGAACATCTGAAGGCCAACGAGCGAGCTGTAGAGGCCTATCAGAAGGCCGTCGAGCAAGCGGGCGATCGCACCGAGCTACTTGAGCCTTTGGAGCGGCTCTACCAAGCCTTGGACCAGTTCGAGGCGCTCAACGAAGTGTTGGAACGCCTGGCCGCGCTAGTGGAAACCGACGACGACCATGCCTCGCTCTATCACCGCATGGCGGTCATTCAGATCGATAAGTTTGAAGATCCCGCTCGCGCGCTGGCCTCCCTACGGCAGGCCCTGGAACGCGTTCCGGGGCACGAAGCGGCGACACTCGCTCTCGAAGGTCTGACGAGTGAGCAGGACCTATTCGAAGAGGCGGCGGAGATCTTGGAAGAGGTCTATCGCAGCGGTGGCAACAACGAGAAATTGGCCGAGCTCTACGAGAAACGCGTCGGCTTTGCGGATAGCCCCGGCGAGCGCATCGATATGCGTCGGAATTTGGGCCGTGTGCTCGAAGAAGATGTCGGCGATCCGGTCGCCGCCCAGCGTGTCTTGCAGCAGGGGTGGTTGGACGACCCGACCGACGCCGCGCTGACGGAAGAACTAGAACGCGTCGCAGGCATCACTGGCGAGTGGGGACAATTGGCGGGAGCTTTGTTGGAGGCCGTTGGCTCTCGGGATGACTTGGTTCCCGACGTCGGTGTCGAGCTCTCTCTGCGCGTTGCAGAGTGGTACATCGAACGCGCTTCGGATTCGGAAAAGGCAGAGGACGCGCTGGCGAAGGCACTCGACTTTGACCCCAATCGGGATGAAGTCTTGTCGAAGCTAGAAGGTCTTCAGCGTCAGCCGGGACGCGAAGTCCAACTAGTGGGAACGCTCCGTCGCCGTGCGAAGATTGCCCTAGGCGACGAGGAACGCGATGTTCTCTATCGCGAGGCTGTGGCCTTGGCGGCTGGCCGGGAGGATGCGGCTCTGTCCGAGTCGGTGCTTCGAGAAATGATCGAGCACAACGCGGTGGACGTCTGGGCGCTCCAGGAACTCACGACATTGCGGGAGCAGGCGGGCGACTTTGCCGAAACGCTAGCGCTTCTTGAGAAGCAGCTGACGCTGGAGCCTGAGGGCCTCTCGGCTCTTCGCCATCGTGCGGCGGATCTCGCAAACAACAAGGTGGATCAAGGGGATCGGGCGGTCGAACTGTATGAGCAATTGTTCACGGATGAGCCGTCGGACAGTGCGGCATCAGCGGCGCTCCGCGAGATTCATGGCAAAACTGAAAATTGGAGCAAGCTGGCGGGATTGTTGGAGCGGCTCGTGGAGCTCGCGGACGGGCCCGATGGGCGTTCCGAACTGCGCATTGAACTCTCGTCGCTGCGCCAAGAGCGCTTCGACGACGTGGATGCCGCTATCGAGCTGCTCCGGGGCGTCTTGGAAGACGAGCCCGGGCACAGCGTCGCCGGAACCGAGCTAGGCACGCTCTACGAAAAGGCAGGGCGCGACGAAGATCTAGCGCAGCTGATCACGACTCAGATCGAGTCCTCCGAGGCTAGCGGTGATGCGGCAGCTGCGCTGGACGCTCACGTTCGCTTGGCAGACATTTACGACTCCCGGCTCAAGGATCGCCCCCGAGCGATTGAGACCTACGGTGCCGTTTTGGTGGCGGACAGCGGGCATCGCGGCGCGCTGACGGCTCTCGCGCGACTGAACCACGACGAGGGCAACCACCCGGAGGCGGCAACGGCGTTGGCCGGCTTGCTGGAGCTCAGCGAGGGCGAAGAAAAGATTGAGCTCGCCGGCACACTCGCCACTACCTACGAGGCGCTCGGCCAAGACGAGCAAGCCTGCACCACGCTGAGCCGCGTTCTAGAAGTAGACAATCGTCACGAAGAGACCCTGAAGCGTCTGCGTGGACTCTATGAAAAGAGCGAAGCTTGGGTGGAACTATCTGGGTTGATTGTCGATGACGCTAATGTGGCAGAATCCGACGACGACAAGGTGAAACTCTTCCGTGAGGCTGCGGCCATTCACTCAGAGAAACGAGATGACAAGGGCTCGGCTGCCGAACTTCTGGAGAAGGCCAGTGCCCTCAAGCCGGACGACCGCGGGATCTTGCTTGAACTGTGTGATGCCTACAGTGCCTCGGGCCGTGGCGCCTCGGCGGTCGAAGTGTTGGTCAAGATCGTCGAATCCTACGGCGGCAAACGCTCCAAGGAACTGGGCGGTATTCATCGTCGTTTGGCCGCTGCGTATAAGGCGGACGGCGCATTGGATCGCGCGCTGGAGGAGCTGGACAAGGCTTTCCGCATCGAGCCCGGCAACGTCAGCGCCCTGAAAGAACTGGGCGAGGTCGCGCTGGAACTTGGCGAGCTGAAGAGGGCGCAGCAAATGCTCCGCGCCTTGCTACTTCAGAAGCTGGACGCGAAGAGCCCCATCACGAAGGCCGAGGTGTTCTTCCGTTTGGGCATTGTTCACCAGCGTATGGACGACAAGCCCAAGGCCATCACGTATTTGGAACGGTCTATTCAGACGGATAAGACCCTCGAAGGGCCGGCAGAGTTGTTGGCCGAGCTGAAAGACTGAGGGGGAACGCGTCAGGTCGGCGCAGGCTCAGGTCGGCGCAGGGCCCAGGCGGCGCAGGGCCGGGGAGTGAGCGCCGCCCCTCCTCGCCGGTTGGGTCGACCGTTCGTAATCGGTTCGGTCGAACCGGAGTGGCCAGGCTAAAGGGGACCCATGGGGCAGCCAAACATCGGGCAAAGTCGACACGCGTCCGGGGGGCGAGACATGGACTGCTGTTGCAGCTTTCGGAAAATATTTCGTAGTTAGTCTCGGCTAGCTCAGGAAATGCCCAGAAAGGTACAGCCAAATTGACGGAACGCATGTTGCCGCCATGGAGTTCCTATGAACTCCCGTCTGTCCAGTATGCCGCCGAGTGAACGACGCAGTTATCCGCGGATTCCGCTGGTGGCGCCTGCGAGGTTGCTGGACGAGGACGGAAACGAAGATTACGCAGCGCAGCTCCGAGGAGCTGTCCGTCGGTGGCATTCAGATCGATGTATTGGGGCCCCTCTCCGCGATGGGTCCCAGGTGGAGCTGGTCGTCGATGTGGGAGGTGGGCGAGAGATCCACAGCATCGCCGAGGTCGTGCGAGTCGACGGTGTGCACATCGGATTCCGCTTTGTCGATCTGGCGCCCGCGTCGTTGGACGCAATCTTAGACCGTATGCGACTCGCCGCTTAGAGCCACTCCTCTGGAGGGGAGGCGAGCCGCCTGACGGCCTGATGCCGTTCGCATACACACTGCGACGCCCACTGCGGGCCGGTCCGTGACTCTGAGATTCCCCCCGCTTTGTGGACACCCAACAATGCGCGATAGTGCGCGAGGAGTGTCCAATGGCATCAAAAAACAAGAAGAGAAAACAACGACGGC
>SPKZ01006255.1_pt1 | contig 12268 bp, 9 predicted proteins | sample 2456571 | NCBI WGS metagenome assembly SPKZ01 (sample SAMN11192286, study PRJNA482655) | marine metagenome | biome: ENVO:00000447; feature: ENVO:00000244|ENVO:00000211|ENVO:00000569|ENVO:00002023; material: ENVO:00002151; isolation source: ocean water from marine abyssalpelagic zone ...
AGCGCATCCGCTGTACCGCCAGTTGCTGCCAGATCGAACCCCAGACCAACCAGTTCGCTGGCGACGGCCACGGCACCCGGCTTGTCGACATCGCGCACGCTGATCAGTGCCGTACCTGAACGTGGCGGTTGGTCGCCCGCTGCCAACTGCGCTTTGGCGAAAGCACTGGCAAAAGTATCGCCGGTACCCATCACCTCACCGGTGGACTTCATTTCAGGCCCGAGGATGGGGTCTACGCCGGGGAATTTATTGAAGGGCATCACCGCTTCTTTCACGCTGAAATAAGGCGGTACCACTTCTCGGGTGAAGCCCTGCTCGGCCAGGGTTTGACCGGCCATACAACGTGCAGCCACCTTTGCCAGCGAGGTGCCGATGCACTTTGACACGAAAGGCACAGTCCGTGAGGCACGCGGATTCACTTCGATCACGTAGATCTCATTATCCTGCCACGCCAGCTGCACATTCATCAGGCCGCGAACGCCCAATTCCAATGCCATGCGTTTGATCTGCTCACGCATCTCGTCCTGCACCGACTCTGGCAGGCTGTAGGGCGGCAGTGAACACGCGGAGTCGCCCGAGTGTACGCCCGCCTGCTCAATGTGCTGCATGATGGCGCCAATGACGACTTCTTCGCCGTCAGATACCGCGTCAATATCCACTTCAATTGCGGCACTCAAGAAGCTGTCCAACAATACTGGGGCGTCGTCGGAGGCTTGTACGGCCTCGCGCATATACCGCAGTAAATCCTCTTCCCGGTAGACGATTTCCATTGCGCGGCCGCCCAGCACATAGGAGGGACGCACCACCAAGGGGTAGCCGATCTTCGCGGCCGCCTCGACGGCTTCTTCCGTACTGCGCACTGTGGTGTTATCCGGCTGACGCAGGCCCAGCTTCTGAATCATTTGCTGGAAACGTTCCCGATCCTCTGCGCGGTCGATCGCGTCCGGCGTGGTGCCAATGATGGGGACGCCCTCGGCTTCCAGGGCACGAGCCAATTTCAGCGGCGTCTGCCCACCGAACTGCACGATCACACCCTTGGGCTTCTCCAGGGCAACAATCTCGAGCACATCCTCCAGCGTCACCGGTTCGAAATAGAGTCGGTCTGAGGTGTCGTAATCCGTCGAAACTGTCTCTGGGTTACAGTTGACCATGATGGTTTCGTAACCGTCTTCACGGGCAGCCAGAACCGCGTGCACACAGCAGTAATCGAACTCGATGCCCTGCCCGATACGGTTGGGGCCACCGCCCAGAACCAGAATTTTGTCCTTGTCGGATGGCGCCGCCTCACACTCCTGTTCGTAGCTTGAGTACATGTAGGCAGTGGCCGAAGCAAACTCCGCCGCACAGGTATCAACGCGTTTGTACACGGGGCGAATGTCGAGCGCCTGACGATGGTGGCGAACAGCAGTTTCAGACTCATTCAACAGCACCGCCAGACGGGCGTCCGAGAACCCTTTGCGTTTGAGCTGAAACATTTGGGCCGTGTCGATATCGGCCAGGTTGACGGTTTTCAAACTGTCTTCGGTGTCCACCAGATCCTTTATCTGTACCAGGAACCAGGGATCAACGCCGGAGAAACCGTACACCTCATCGATACTCATACCCGCGCGGAAAGCATCGGCGATAAACCAGATCCGTTCCGGCCCGGGATTGGTGAGCTCGGAGATCAGTTCTTCGCGCAGATCGGGATTGTCGACGTCGAGTTGATGCTCAAAACCGCTGGAGCCAACTTCCAGGCCCCGCAGCGCCTTCTGCACCGACTCCTGGAACGTGCGCCCAATCGCCATCACCTCACCCACCGACTTCATCTGGGTGGTCAGGCGCGGGTCAGCCGCACTGAACTTTTCAAAGGCAAACCGGGGAATCTTTGTGACCACATAATCGATGGCCGGCTCGAAGGACGCAGGCGTGGCACCGCCGGTAATGTCGTTCTGCAGCTCATCCAGGGTGTAGCCAATTGCCAGCTTGGCCGCCACCTTTGCAATGGGGAAGCCAGTCGCCTTGGAGGCAAGCGCCGACGAACGCGATACCCGCGGATTCATTTCAATGACCACGAGGCGCCCGGTTTTGGGATCTTGCCCAAACTGCACATTGGAGCCGCCCGTCTCAACGCCGATCTCACGCAGTACCGCCAACGAGGCGTTACGCATGATTTGGTATTCCTTGTCGGTGAGCGTTTGGGCGGGAGCTACCGTAATCGAATCACCGGTGTGCACGCCCATGGCGTCAAAGTTTTCGATGGCGCAAACGATGATGCAGTTGTCGTTGCGGTCGCGCACCACCTCCATCTCGTACTCTTTCCAACCAATCAGCGATTCGTCGATCAACAGTTCAGTGGTGGGCGACAGGTCGAGGCCCCGCGTACAGATTTCCTCGAACTCATCGCGGTTGTAGGCAATACCACCGCCAGAACCACCCATGGTGAAAGAGGGGCGAATGATGCAGGGGAAACCGATGGCATCCAACACCTGGAACGCCTCTTCCAGGCTGTGCGCCGTGGAGGCGCGCGGCGTCTCCAGTCCAATACGCTTCATCGCCTGGTCAAACAGCTGGCGATCTTCGGCTTTGTCGATGGCCTCTTTGGTGGCACCGATCATTTCCACGCCGTGCTGTTCAAGCACACCGTGCTTGGCTAAATCGAGAGCACAGTTGAGTGCGGTCTGGCCACCCATGGTCGGGAGCAGTGCATCGGGTTTTTCAGCCTCAATGATGTTGGCAACCGTTTGCCACTCAATGGGCTCGATATAGGTTGCATCCGCCATGGCGGGGTCGGTCATGATGGTGGCCGGATTTGAATTCACCAGGATGACGCGATAACCCTCTTCACGCAGGGCTTTACAGGCCTGGGCGCCGGAGTAGTCAAACTCGCAAGCCTGGCCAATCACAATGGGACCGGCGCCGAGGATCAGGATGCTTTGGATGTCAGTTCTTTTTGGCATGGATCAAACGGCCCTGGCGGCTCGAGCTTCGATCAGCTCGATGAAGTGATCAAACAAGGGGGCGGCATCATGCGGCCCGGGACTGGCTTCGGGGTGGCCTTGGAAGCTGAACGCCGGCTTATCCGTGCGGTGAATACCCTGCAGCGAGTCATCGAACAGGGATTTGTGGGTCACTCGTAGAGTGGCCGGCAAGGACGACTCATCGACCGCAAAACCGTGATTCTGGCTGGTGATCAGCACCGTGCCATCGTCGAGATTTTGCACCGGATGGTTGGCACCGTGGTGGCCAAACTTCATTTTCAAGGTGCCGGCGCCACTGGCCAGCCCGAGGAGCTGGTGCCCGAGACAGATGCCGAACACCGGAATGTCTGTTTCCAGAAGGCTCTGAATAGCGCTGATCGCATAGTCACAGGGCTCGGGGTCGCCGGGACCGTTGGAGAGGAACACGCCGTCGGGTTTCAGCGCCAACACATCCTCAGCCGAGGTTTGCGCCGGGACGACCGTGAGGCGACAGCCGCGGTCGACCAACATGCGCAGAATGTTGCGTTTAACGCCATAGTCATAGGCAACTACGTGCCAGGGCGTCTCCCCTGCCTGGGCAAAACCTTCGCCCAGCACCCAACTACCCTCGTTCCAGCTGTAAGCTTCCTTAACGGAGACCTCTTTCGCCAGATCCATACCTTTCAAGCCAGCGAAGCCCTGTGCGCGGGCAAGGGCATCGGCTTCATTGATCGACTCCCCCGCCATCAGGCAGCCATTCTGGGCACCCTTTTCCCGCAGGATTCGGGTCAGGCGACGGGTATCGATATCGGCAATAGCCACAATGCCTCGCGCCTTGAGGTAATCATTCAGGCTCTGCTCATTGCGGAAATTACTGGCCAGCAGTGGCAGATCGCGAATCACCAGGCCGGCGGCCCAGATGGCCGTGGACTCTTCATCCTCGGGCGTGGTGCCGGTATTACCAATGTGCGGATATGTCAGGGTGACAATCTGACGAGCATAGGAAGGATCAGTGAGTATCTCCTGGTAGCCGGTCATTGCCGTATTAAAGACGACTTCGCCGACGGAATCGCCGTCAGCACCAATCGACAGACCGTGAAAAACGCTGCCATCTTCGAGTGCGAGAATCGCTGGGCCGAACAATTTAATCTCCCTGCTCACCTGTGAGCGGCGCGCTCAAAAAAAGCGAGATGGGAAACCGCATCTCGCTTTTTTCATGTCCGTTTCCTGGGCAATGCACGCCGTGCTCGCTGGCTCCGACGCTGATGTCGGAGGTTTTAAAACTGGGCGAGAATTTTAGGGTAAGCGCCCTCCACTGTCCAGCAAACACGGGCGCGGGCAGCCCACCCTGCGCCACTGCAACAGCGATGCCAACGGCTAGCAGATGCGCCCCAATCAACAGATGCTGCGCCGGCGTGCCGGACGCCGGGGCGCTTAAACGCTATGCTAGCGACCCTCATGCCCTTATCCGGCGCGTTCGGATAGACACCTTGGGACCTGCCAGCACCGAAGCGGTGCAAGGCAACTTAGCAGCGGAGACAGAGTAATCTCGGATCGCGACACAACAACCTCGGCAACATCACTGCCTGGCGGCCAACTCGCGGTACTGATTGCCGCACTGATGGCCACCGGTATCGGCCAGTCGCAGGTGTTCGCTATTCTTGCGCCCCTGGGCCGAGAGGTGGGCATGCAGGAACTGCAGATTACGTCCATCATCGCGATCTCTGCGCTGGTATTCGGGCTGGCATCACCACGTTGGGGCAGGTTCAGTGATCGCAGGGGGCGCAAGCCCGTGATGATCATCGGGTTGGCCGGCTACACCGTGGGCACCCTGCTTTTCACCACGGTTTTCCTGCTTGGCCTGAAGGGGATACTCACAGGCATGACGCTCTATCTGGTCGCCCTGCTCAGCCGCTGCGCCCAATCCGTGATTATGTCCGCCACCAACCCCAGCGCCACCGCCTTTGCCGCCGATCACACAGCTCGCAGCGAACGCACCCGCACGATGGCAAAGCTGGGTACTGCCAACAGTCTCGGCATGATTCTGGGTCCCGCCGTCAGCGGCGCCTTGGCCACCTTTGGGCTACTGGCGCCCCTTTATTTTGCCGCCTGCCTCGCTGCTGGCGCTGCCCTGCTGGTTTGGCGCCGGCTTCCGGTGACCCCGGCGTCAGAGCGCACACCCAGAGACAACGTGCAGCGCCTGCGCTTCACCGACCCTCGCTTACGCCGTTACATCATTACCGCGGTTGGCTTATTCATTGGGTTCTCGGGTATTCAGCAAACTCTGGGATTCCAGCTGCAGGACAAACTTGGGCTTTCGGGCATTGCCACCGCACAGATGACTGGCGCCGCATTAATGGTCTCCGCAGGCTTTACCTTTCTTATTCAGATCACCGTCATGCAGCGCCTGAAGCTGCAGCCAGGCACCTTCATTCGGCTGGGACTGCTGTCGATGCTGACGGGAGCGGCGGTGATAGCCGGCTTTCAGGATTTCCAGACGCTCGCCATGGGCATGGCCTGCCTGGGCACCGGCTTGGGCTTATGTATGCCAGCGATCAGTGCCGGCGCCTCGCTGGCCGTATCGCCCGAAGAACAGGGTGGCGCCGCGGGCTTGATTGCGGCCTGCCCGGCGCTGGGCTTCACGCTAGGGCCCATCAGCAGTGGCGCACTTTACCAATGGCAGCCCGCACTATCCCCCTTGCTGAGTGCCCTGGTCTTTTTTGCGGTGTTGGTAACCTTGGTGTTCAGCTCAGCGCCAAGCGCTCAGGATTGACGATAAAGGCATCGAGGCGGTAACAGCGAAAAGACGCAGGAAGAAGAAGCTCGTACTACTTACTCGCCGGTGTGAATTCGCGCCAATGCGCTGCGCAGTTTCTCGGGGATGGGTACAGAACGGTTCTCCGCCCGCTCCACAAAGACATGCACAAAGTGGCCATGGGCGCAGGCTTCCTCCCGCCCCGCTTTGAAAATGCCGATGCCATAACGCACGGAGCTGTTCCCCAGATGCTCAACGCGCACACCCGCCTCAACCTGCTCCGGGTGGGCAATGGGGGCGTGGTACTGACAGCCGGAATTCACCACGAATCCGACGATAGTGCCGTCCTGTGGATCAAGGCCACCCTCTTCAATAAGGTATTGGTTGGCCGCCGTATCGAAATAGGAGTAGTAAACAACGTTATTAATGTGGCCATAAATATCGTTGTCTTCCCACCGTGTCGTGATGGGATAAACAGCGCCATAATCGGCGCGTGTTGGCAGTGCAGATTCAGCCATTAGACAGAGGCTCCATAAGCATCGGTGTAGATGGCCAGCGCATCGGCTTCATTGACCTCCCGCGGATTGTTCACCAGCAGGCGTTGTTGCTGCATCGCATCGGCGGCGAGCATCTCAAGATCGGCTCTGGGCACATTGGCCTGCGCCAGGGTCGCCGGCAATTCCACCTCGTCGATCAGGTCGCGCAGCGACTGAATCATCTGCTCGGTCTTGTCAGCATCGCTACCTGATAAAGGTTGGCCAACCACAATCGGGGCAATCTCTGCATAGAGTGCTGCAGCCTCGGGCGCATTAAATGCGAGCACGGAGGGCAGCACCAGTGAATTACTCAGGCCATGCGGGATGTGATAGTGACCGCCCAAGGGGTATGCCAGCGCATGCACTGCAGCCACCGGCGCATTGGCAAAGGCCTGTCCCGCAAGCATCGCGCCTAACAGCATGTGCCCGCGAGCCTCGCGATTAGCGCCGTCATGAACCGCGGTGCGAATGTTGCGACCCAGCAATTCCAGCGCCTGTCGGGCAAGATTATCCGACAGGGGATTTTTTTTGTGGCGAGAGGTGTAAGCCTCAATGGCATGGACCATGGCATCCACGCCGGTCATTGCCGTCACGGACGCGGGCAAGCCCAGAGTCAGGTCTGCATCCAAAACCGCCACATCGGGTAACAGCACCGGCGAGGACACACCAGCCTTGGTGGTTTCCCCGGTGGTGACCACGGCAACGGGTGTGACCTCGGAGCCTGTGCCCGCCGTTGTCGGCACCAGGATCAGCGGCAAGCGCCCACCGGTGACCTGCTCCACCCCGTACATTTCCGACAACCCCTGCTCGCCAGCCAACAGCACAGCAACCAATTTGGCAACGTCCATGGAGCTGCCACCGCCTATTGCCAGAACGCCATCGACACCCGCATCACGGCCCGCGTCCGCGGCAGCCAGCACTGTCTCCTCCGGGGGATCTTCCCGCACCTGATCAAAGAGAACGATCTCGATGCCCTGCTTTGCCATTGCTTCCTGCGCTGGCTGCACCAACCCGATGGCCACAAGCCCGGGATCAGTGACCAGCAGCAAGCGCGAAACACCGAGGCGCTTGCACTCATCGGCTAGCGACAGTGCTGAGCCAGGCGCGCACAGCACCCGGCCGACGGTATTGAACAGAAACGGCTGCATAGCTTCAGTCCGTGGTGATGATCACTTTGCCGCGTGCACGGCGCTCAATCATGCAGTTAAACGCCTCTTCATATTGCGCCAACGGAAACACGTCTGTCACAACCGGGCTGAGTTTGCCCTCGGCGAAAAACTTCCACAGCTCTTCGATGTTGGCGACATTTTCTGCCGGCTCTTCCATGGTGAAACGCCCCCAGAACACTCCGATCAGGGCGCAGCCCTTCAACAGAGTCAGGTTTAGGGGGATAGCGGGGATTGGGCCACTGGCAAAACCGATGACCAGGAAGCGGCCATTCCACGCCATGGAGCGAACAACCGCTTCGCTGAAGTCACCGCCGACGGGATCATAGGCAACGTCCACACCCTTACCGCCAGTGAGTTCCTTAATGCGCCCGCGCAGATCTTCCTTGCTGTAGTTGATAACCTCATCGGCACCCAACTTACGACACAGCTCCAACTTCTCATCCGAGCTGGCAGCAGCAATCACCTTGGCGCCCATCAATTTTCCAAGCTCAACGGCAGTGCTGCCCACACCGCCGGCCGCACCCAACACCAACAGGGTTTCACCAGACTGCAGATTGGCGCGCTGCTTCAGAGCGTAATAGGACGTGAAATAGGTGATGGCCACACCCGCTGCCTGCTCATAGCTCAGTCCCTCAGGCATGGGGAACACCGACATCTCATGAGCAGCGATACGCTCGGCAAAGGCACCCACGCCACCCATAGAGACCACATTGTCGCCCGGCTTGAAACGGGTAACTGCTGAGCCAACCGCGGCAACAACACCGGCGCATTCACCGCCGGGTATAAACGGCATGTCCGGCTGTGTCTGGTACTTGCCCTGAATGGTCAGCACGTCGGGAAAATTAAGACCGCCGGCTTTGATATCGATCAGAACATCGTTCTCGCCAACAGAGGGCTCTGCCCAATCGTTTTCCAAGGTCAGCTTGTCGGCCATCCCGTGTTCACTACAAACCACTGCTCTCATTACTGTTTCTCCGTATTCCCTTCCCGCAGCCGGGCCTTAAACAAGAACGGCGCCCTGAGGCGCCGTCGTTGAGCTTAACGTGCTCAGCACACCTCGAACAGGCCTGCTGCACCCATGCCACCACCGACACACATGGTGATGACAACGTACTTAACACCACGGCGCTTGCCTTCGATCAGTGCGTGACCAATCAGGCGCGAACCGCTCATGCCGTAGGGGTGACCCACAGAGATAGCGCCGCCGTTTACGTTGAGCTTGTCGTTATCGATGCCCAGCTGATCACGGCAGTAAATTACCTGTACTGCGAAAGCTTCGTTCAGCTCCCATAGACCGATATCATTCACAGTCAGGCCGTGCTGCTTGAGCAGCTTGGGCACTGCGTAGATGGGGCCAATGCCCATCTCGTCTGGCTCCAGACCGGCAACTGCGATACCTCGGTAGATACCCAGAGGCTCCAGACCTTCCTGCTCTGCCACTTTCGAATCCATCAACAGCTGGGCTGAAGAACCGTCGGACAACTGGGATGCGTTACCCGCAGTGATGGTGCCGCCCTCGATCACGGTCTTAAGACCTGCCAAACCCTCAGCAGTTGTGGCGCGAACACCCTCGTCTGCGCTCACAGTCACCTCAGCTTCAGACTGTTCGCCGGTTTCCTTGTCCCACACGATGCGGTTGCAAGTAACAGGAACAATTTCATCTTCGAAGGCGCCATTTTCATAACCGGCGGCGGTACGCTGCTGCGACTGCAGGCCATACTCGTCCATAGCATCGCGCGAGATGTTGTAGCGCTTGGCGACAGTTTCCGCTGTCTGCAGCATGGGCATGTGAATTGCGGGATGCATTTTCACCAGCTCTTCATCGCCTGCGCGGTGCAGGTTCATGTGCTCGTTCTGCACTAGGGAGATGGAATCCAGACCACCGCCCACAACAACATCCATGCCATCGTCGATGATCTGCTTGGCTGCTGTTGCCACGGACATCAGGCCGGAGGAACACTGACGATCGATTGTCATGCCCGAGGTGGTTACGGGCAGGCCGGCACGCAGTGCGATCTGGCGCGCGATGTTAGAGCCAGTGGTGCCCTGCTGCAGCGCGCAACCCATGATGACGTCGTCGACCCGCGCGGGATCCACACCGGCACGCTTCACAGCTTCGGCAACCGAGGCCGCTCCCAGTGATGCACCGGTCAGGTTGTTAAAGCTGCCGCGATAAGCCTTACCAATCGGGGTTCGGGCGGTCGATACAATTACTGCTTCTCTCATTCTGTCTATCCTCTTAATGTCGGTCGCGTTCAGTCGAGCTTAATGCCCAGACCAGTGGCTGCCTTTGTTGTCATTTTGATGCTCTGCTCGAAGCCGGCGTTCAGCACTTTCTCGCCCTCAGGCGAGCTGATTTGATCCCAGTGCGCGGCGATGCCCTCCGGCGTCTGCTCATCCGGGGAGAGCCACATACCGTCGGTTTCAACGATCTTCGATACGGAGTAGGCACCAGCGCCCGCACACAGAATGGTGCGAGTGGGCGCTTCTTCGGCCACCAGATACAAAACTGCAGGGGTTACTGTCTCAGGCGTCAGCAGGTCAAAGGCCTTTTCGGCGATCAGGCCCTCCGTCATGCGGGTGCCCGCGGTGGGTGCCAGTGCATTGACCTTGATGTTGTACTTGGCGCCTTCCTGGACCAGAGTATTCATCATGCCGATCACGCCCATCTTAGCGGCGCCGTAGTTGGTTTGGCCGAAGTTGCCATACAGGCCGCTGGATGAGGTCGTTACGACAATACGGCCGTACTCCTGCTCTTTCATGATTTCCCAGCAGGCCTTGGTGCAGTTAACGGTGCCCATCAGGTGCACATCCACCACCAGCTTAAAGTCGTCCAATGTCCCTTTGCTGAAGCTTTTGTCGCGCAGGATGCCGGCGTTGTTCACCAGGATATCGACACGACCCCAGGTATCCATCGCCTGCTTTACCATGGCTTCTACTTCTTCGTACTTGGCCACGTTGGCACCGTTAGCGATAGCCTCACCACCGGCGGCTTCAATCTCTGCCACTACTGCCTGTGCGGCCTCACTAGACGCGCCCGTGCCGTCGACAGAGCCGCCCAAATCGTTGATAACAACCTTGGCACCGCGCTTGGCCAACTCTATAGCGTGGCTGCGCCCCAGGCCCTGGCCAGCACCGGTAACAATGGCAACTTTGCCGTCATAGCGAATCGTCATACTGTGTAATCCTTACTTACTACTGTGTTAATACGTGTTTGTGATGAAGCGGTTAACCCGCCACCACCATAGACAACCACTCTGCAACCAGTGCTGGGTTATCTTCACCTTCGATCTCTACCGTCACGGCTTGAGTAATCAGGAAACGGTTATCGTCTTTAGCGTCGACGTCAGTCACCTCAACGTGGGCGCGCACACGCTTGCCAGCGCGCACCGGAGTCAGAAAACGCACTTTGTTAAAACCGTAATTAATACCCATCACAATGTTTTCCGGCATCAATCCGGAGTCCTGACACATGGGCACCAGGCAAGACAGCGTCAGAAAACCATGAGCGATGGTGCCGCCGAAAGGTGTCTGTGCTGCTTTCTCTTCATCGAGGTGGATGAACTGGTGGTCATCGGTCACATCAGCAAACTGGTTGATGCGCTCCTGATCGAGGGTGATCCAGGGGCCGGGCTCAAACTTGGTACCTTTCTGGTTAACCATTTCGCTGGCGGGAACAACCTTAATTGCCATGGTGTACTCCTAGTGACGGGAAAATTGGAACTCAGTGTAGACCACGTGCGATTCAATGCCGCCACAAACCAATGCTTGTTACCGGGTGCATATATGCACTTATCGCGACGCAGTGTCAGATTTAATCGGCTGGAGGCGGTGTTAGTACCCACTCTTCAGCGAGATTTGAACATACAGTATGTATTTTTGTCTTTCAAGTATTTCGCGGTGACCTGCGGCACTATTAACTTGGCAGAGTTGACTGAAGTGACCGGGCAAAAGTAAGGGGGCTCCCGCGTCTTGAACCACCCTATGGCGCTGTCTTACAGCGTGCGAATGACGATCTGATCGACCGCCTTAAAGTTAAAGTAGCGCGGGCAGCTCTCCCCCGCGCTCCGTCCCGAAAAGAGCATACCTGCGAGATTGAGGGCAGTATTGCAGTCCTCTGCCGTCGCAGGGTCATATTGCATAAGGGGTGACTCCCAATAACGGACAAGGGCCGGCAATGCCGACCCTTGTGCTGTGGATCACGGCACTGATCAGCCATGCCTACGAATGGCATTAACCGGCTTGGTGTCCATGTATTTACGGAACTCATTACGGCCCACCACCATGCGGTGAACTTCGTCCGGGCCGTCCGCCAGGCGCAGCGTGCGCTGGCCCATGTACATCGCGGCCAGCGGCGTGTCTTGCGACACACCCGTGGCGCCAAACATTTGAATCGCCTGATCCACAATGCGAATAGAGACATTGGGTACGGCTGTCTTGATCATGGAAATCCATACACGGGCCTCTTTGGGGTCCACGTTGTCCATCATCCAGGCTGTCTTGAGGGTCAGCAGTCGCGCCTGCTCAATGTCCATGCGGGCATTGGCAACGATATCGATATTGCCACCCAGACGGGCAAGAGGCTTGCCGAATGCCGTGCGGCTAACCGCGCGCTCACACATCAATTGCAGCGCTTTCTCAGCCGCGCCAATCGCACGCATGCAGTGATGAATCCGACCCGGGCCAAGACGGCCTTGGGAGATCTCGAAACCACGACCCGGGCCAAGGATGATGTTGTCCTTGGGTACACGCACATCGGTGTAGCGCTGGTGCATATGACCATGGGGCGCATCATCCATGGAAAAAACGTTCATTGGGCGAAGGTTTTCCACCCCGGGCGTATCCATGGGCACCAGGATCTGCGATTGC
>SPKZ01005403.1_pt1 | contig 12255 bp, 10 predicted proteins | sample 2456571 | NCBI WGS metagenome assembly SPKZ01 (sample SAMN11192286, study PRJNA482655) | marine metagenome | biome: ENVO:00000447; feature: ENVO:00000244|ENVO:00000211|ENVO:00000569|ENVO:00002023; material: ENVO:00002151; isolation source: ocean water from marine abyssalpelagic zone ...
AACGAAAGAAACGTAATTACACCACTTCACGGTGCTAATATTTTAATCTATCTACAAGAAATTTACCCTACTTGCGAGGTTTAATATGGGAATCAAAAAGAGACGTTTTACGGTCGCCGGTGGTTGTCTTGCTGTTTCTGACACAAAAAATGGGCCTAGAAAACCTTTGGGAAACACTCCCGGCGTAACGATAACAGTTGAACAAGAGGAAATCGAAGCGAAGGATGCAAAAGACGGTATCCGCGTCACAGCGGACAAAACAACAATTGATAAGTCGGCTATTTGCAATGTTACTGTAAATGAATCTTTCCCGGAGACATTGAAATTTTTCTTCCTTTCAACAGATGTAACAAATGAAAATCAAGCTGCAGCTACAGGACAAACAGTTACGATTACAGCTAGCGAGCTAGATTGTTTATATCCTTTAGGTAAAAAGCGCGTTTCAATCACTAGTGTAACAAACACTACTCAAGGTGGTGCTGTATTGACAGAAGGAACCGACTATTCAATTGACAAACCTGGAGTGAAGCATGGGCAAATAATGATTTGCTCAAGTGCAAATATTGCAATCAATGACGAGCTTGAAGTTACATTTGATTGTGAAGAGGTTGTTGTTGAAAAAATGGACGCTCTTAACACTGGACAAGTGCAAAAATATCTTCACTTTTTTGGTTCTAGTGTGCGTGGTACTGATCAATCGTTTGTTGGGCTAGCAACGCTTGCGCCTGACGGTGAATATGGGCTTGTGACTGATGGCGAATATCAATCTTATGCTCTTAACTGTGAATTCTTGTTGACACCGGATGTTGCGGGTGGCACAGGTCTTTTTGAATATGAAGGCATGGAAGTTAGCTAAAGATGACAACTCCACTTGAGCGACTAATCAGATCACTCGATGTTTTCCCAGACGTAGTTGACGATGCCAAGAGGAAAGCCGCGATTGAAGCGGCTTTTTTCCTCAGAGACGAGGTACAAGATTACATAGTCTCCGGGGGGAAAGGAACTTGGGCCGACAAGACTGATTTAGCAAAAAGGCTAACGAAGTTTAACAGAGGCGCAAGAAAAGGACAATGGAAACGTGCGTCAAGCGCCCAGAGACGACAACAGCCATTGCGCAGATTTGCAGGGCTACCACGATTTATTCTACGGAACGGTGGCGAGAATGTAACGGTTGGATTTTCGACCAGGAAAAGGCCGCGTCGCTTCTCCAATCGATTAGAAAAAACTATTTCAGATGTACAAAAGAATAGAACGTTTACCGTTGACCGCAAGACAAGAAAAGCTTTGGCCGCGAGTAAAACGGCAATAGCAAAAACTAAAAGAAAAAAAGCTGTGCCTGGTAAGGACTTCTTTGTAGCGAAAGAGGGTGCAACAATTAACATACCTGGGCGACCAATCATAGATCCAGTTGCACAACAACAATTACCATTCGCAGTTGAAAAATACAACGACAGGCTAGAAAAAGAACTTGAACGTGAAAGGATCAGACGTAACTTAGCGTTTGATAAATTCAAATGACAAATTTCGATGAGTTGAGAAAAACAGATACAATTGAATGGTGTGGCAGAAAGCTAACACTGAAAGAAGTAATTGTTACAGACTTGATATCTCTTGAGTCTTTGAGTGAAAAAGCCTCTGCGAAAAAAGAAGTGGACGACTCTTTATCCAACCAAGACGCGTTCCTTGACCAAGTGAAAGAAATTACCAAGATTGCAACGGGCTTAGATTTGCAAGAATTGTTGAAATATCCTCCGAGCAAAATCAAGCAACTTATTCTTGAAGTTGAAAAATTAAACGAGGATTTTTTTTGGATTATGGCTTGCGCCGGGATAACAAAAGACCTAATAAGAAACACACTGAACCAGATATTCAGACAGTACGCAAGTATACGCTCATTGAGTCTATTCAGATCTTAGCAATGAATGGACACCCGAATATTTTATTTTACGGATATTCGTTATTCAAGAAATTCTCCGAGGCTTACGCTAAAGTGAGAGATGACTTATACCAACAAGAAAAGATCATGTTGTCTACTTGTGCCAGAGCCGCGCATCATGCAGACGAAAAACAATTTGCTGACTTCATTAAAGGGAAATAAATGCCATCTACAAGAATAGATCTATTTGCCCGCGTTAGGGGTGAGAGGTCGGTTAGGCAGCTATCTAAAGATATGAAAATACTTCGCAATGATGTTACTTCGGTAACTCGTGCGGTGCGTGACGTATCTAATAGTTTTGCTGCTATTTCTGCGGGTGCATTAATTGCCATTGGTCCACAAATTGTTAATGCATTTACCCAGCCAATACAGGCTGCTGGCGACTTGCAAAGCGAACTGCAAGGTGTTAGAGCTCTAATCCAAGGACAATTCGATAGCGTTGATGATTTGGAAGTAGCTTTTGCAAAACTGTCTAATCAGGCCAAAGAACTTGGAGAGACTACACAGTTTACAGCTAACCAAGCTGCTCAAGCTATGCAATTTCTTGCTCGTGCTGGTTTCGATGCAACGGAAATATTCGAAGCACTCCCAGGTGTATTAAATTTAGCTGCTGTTGAGGCTATAGATTTGGCGAGTGCTGCGGATATTGCGTCCAACATTCTAACAGGTATTGGAAAAACAACCGATGAATTCAATTCTGTTGTTGACATCCTAGCTGGAACAACTACGAATGCAAACACCAACCTAATACAGCTTGGTGAAGCCCTGAAAACGGCTGCGCCTGTCGCTGCGGCTGCTGGTGTTAGCCTTGAAGAACTTGCAACTACAATTGGTATTCTGGGTAACGGTGGTCTACAGGCATCTATCGCGGGTACAAATTTCCGGGCAATTGTGCGGTCATTGACTCAGCCAAGTGATCAAGCTGCAGATGCATTGCAACGACTAGGACTCTCTTTTCGCGACTTCCAAACTGAATCCGGCGATTTTATTGGAATTGCTGAAAGTATCAAGGTTCTAGAGGGAACAATAGATGACCTTGGTACGGCTGAACGCGCTGAGATTTTTGGACGTATTTTTGGTGAACGTGCAATATCTGGTATTAACATTCTTTTACGCCAAGGCTCAGAAGAGTTTGAAAGATTAGAGGGAAAAGTTAGTGAGGTTGGAACAGCTAGCCAGATTGTGGAAACTAGGCTACAAGGGTTTAATGCCGAGTTGACTAGGCTGTCGAGCGCATTTGAAGGTTTTCTGATAAACGCCGGGCAACCATTTTTAGATGCTGCTACTCAAATAGTTATTGCTGTTAGAAATATTGTTTCTGGTGTTAGCCAATTAGCTACTGAATATCCGTTGCTTACCCAAATATTTGTTGCCGGGACAACTGCAATATTGGCGGTTGGCGGCGCTTTCACCGCGTTGATAGTTACGATTGGTGGTGTTATTGCAATTAACACTGCTTTAGCTACAGTATTTGGGGTTCTCACGACAAGCATTCCAATTTTGTCCACGGCCATTGTTGCTCTCGGAACAGCAATAAATACATTCTTGTTGCCTGTACTGGTTCCTTTAGCGGCTGGTTTTGCATTCGTTGAAATTGTACAACAGTTGTCTGGTGGGATATCCACGCTTCAATTGACTTTTTCAGAGCTTGCATCATTTCTTAGCAATGGATTTTCGAATGCATTAAACCAAGCTCAGTTGCTTTTCCTTAGAGCTCAACGCTCAATAAATACAGCCTTTGGCGACTTTGATGCCGTTGATGATCTTACCAACGAAATAACCAAAGTTGAAATTGAAATACAGAGACTAAACAGGGCTAGAGAACAGTTAGCGGAAGATGCTGCGCAAAGAATAACGGGAATTGATCCCGATGGAGAAATTGAAGCTGTTGAAAGTATCTCCGAAAATGCAAAAAGAATCAACGAAAGGCGAAGACAAGAAGAGGCCCAGATAGAAGAGGCGAACAGGCTTACTAGAATACAAAAAGCTAAAGAAGAGGAACAGGAAAAGTTAACAATTCGCAAGGAAGCAATAGCGGAACTACAATCCGAGATTAACCAGCTTCAAGAAAGTTCTTTTGGTAGTTTTGATACATCATCATTCGATAAACTTTTTCGTAAGCAACAAGAATTGATTCGATTACAGAACGAAGGTAATCCACAACAACAAGAGCGTGAGTTGCTACAGCTTGCAAACCAAAGACAACAAAAAGAAGATGAAATTGAACGCTTGAGGCTACAAGCGACAGAACAAATTAAACAAGCCAGAATCAATGCAATAGAGGATGAACAACAACGAGAGTTAGCGGCACTGCAAGAGAGACAAAATAGAGAACTCGCACAACTTTCCAGAGGTGGTACACAGAATCAAGTTGGAGAACTTCGGGCGATCCAAGAGCAACAAGTTCAACAACTGCTACTTCGACAAGCTGAAGAAAATACACAAAAGAGAATACAGCTAGATGCACTCATTGAAGACGCAAGAATTCGTAATATACAAGATTCTATACAGCGAGAGAGTGAACTTTTTTCTAATCGCCAAGAGGATGAGTTGCGAGAATTTGAGCGAATACTTCAAGAAAGCTTTGGCTTAACTCAAGAAGACGTTGCGCGACGTGTTGCAGAACTTGAAAAAGTACAGCAAAAAGAGAGAGAAATATTCGAGGAACGTCAACGTTTAGAGTCAACGGAGAGAGGCAGACAACTTGGCAGAGAATTCCTAGAGCTTGATTTGTCTAGAACGAACGATCCTCTTGAACAAATACGATTACAAAATGAATTAGAGTTAAGTGAATTTCAATCTCTACAACAACAAAAGCTTCTACAACTTCAAGAGTTCGGGGCCAGTGAACAAGAAATTGAAGAGCAAAGATTGTTGTTTAAGCAAGACTTAGCACGTAGAGAAGCCGAGATTAGGCAAGAGGCGTTTGACGCACAGCTTGCGCTTGGAGCAAGCACAATTGCAAATGCTCGTAATGTAGGGAACACATTGCTTGATATCTCCAAGGGGAATTCGAAAGAAATATTCGCACTAACCCAAGGTTTGGCAATAGCTGAAGCAACGATAAACGTTGCCAGGGCCATTTCAAATTCGATTGGAGCACAAGGTTTTTTTGGTATCGCCAACGCTGCAATTGCTGGCGCGGCTGCGGCTGCAGAGCTAGCAAAGATCACTGCAGTTACGCTTGGATTTAATCAGGGTGGTTTTGTTCCTGGTAATACAAGTGTCAACCGTGACACTGTTCCCGCGATGCTTACACCGGGTGAAGGTATATTATCACAGCAAAGTGTAAAGTACTATGGCCAAGATGTTGTCAACGGCATGATCCGTAGAACAATACCAAAGTCTATATTTTCCAATGCACCCGGTCGTGGTTTATCTCCACAAAGCTCCAAGACTAATTTTAATACCGGTGGGATTGTTTCTTCACAGAGTGCCCAGAATAATTCGCGGCCCGAACAACCTAGAACACAGCTAACGCAAGTTCTTTTTGATGATAATGCATTAGTGAGCGCATTGTCTAAGCCAAAGAACCTAGAGGTTTTGTCGATAAGAATCAAAGAGACTCAAGATGATATTTTTGGTAATTAGAAGGGGAATCAATGCCTTTTGCAACAGGTAACGCAACAAATTTTGCAGATCAACAGGTAAACGGTGAAGTTGTAGCAACTGGCGATGGCATACAAACTTCTTTTACTGTAAACATATCCTCTGACAAAGGGCAAATAGACAGCTTTTTCGGTGACTACACGATTGGTTCTACTCCGCTATCTTTCACAACTGATTTCGATGGAAATATTAGTGGAACAGACTTATCTGGTACTTTCGATGGTAAGCAAGCAATATTTAACTTTGTAAACCCTCCAACGGGAACAATAGAAGTTGATTATATATCCCAAGGCGTTTTATCGCAAATTATTGATTTTGCAACAAATCGCAGCGTAAAAACTCAGGTTATCGGAACTGGTGACGGGGTGCAAACCACTTTCAATTTTAACTTGAATAATGCACCCGTAGCGCCTGGTCAATGCCTGATTATAGTGCAAATTGGTGGTGTTCGTTATATGCCGTATCCACAGGGAGGTATATTTGATCATCCACAAGTAACAGGAACATTGGTAGAGGCCAGTGGTGTTGGCTCTATAACACTTGCAAACCCACAGCAAAACGGAATAGACATAATTGCAATATATAGTGATAGTACTATTCTGGGCAGGGATTGGATATTGTTGCGAGAAGAAACCTCAAGAAACGCCGCAGGGAATGACAGTTATCCGGGTACACTTTTGAAACAATCTTGGTTGAAAAATTCTGGGTTTTCAGGAAAAGTCAACAACAATGAAGGTGGAATAACAATTGCATTTCGCGAATGCCAGAATACTGCAGCAAACGCATTTGCAATACAGGGAAACGTTTTCAAGATATATAACGATAGCAACCAGCAATCACCGAGCTTCCTTAGTAACTCAAGCGACAACGGCGGGTCATTCAACGCATCTAATGGCAGCTTGACAAATATGCCGACGTGCAACATGGTGGATACTAACCTTGCTTGGTTTTGTTCAGCTACGAAAAATCACATTGCTATTGTTGTTAGGTCTATAGGAACGACATATGGACAACTTGCCCAAGGATGCGGAAACCCTTTATCAAGTTTCCTGCTTTACCGAAAGCCATTTTTCAGCAAAGGCAATACGGCTAATCTCACCCCAATTACTTCTAGCCAAACCCTTTTCAATGGAATACACAAGGGAGATTCTAGAGAGGGGATTTATGTTAGGCCCGATGGAACAATGAATGATGGCACGCAAGGCTATGAATTTTTTCCTCGTGACAAATACAGTGCGTCATCTGGGAAAGCTCTCAAAGGCCGACTAGATGTAAATGGGTCAAGAATACGCCCTGTTGTTGTGCATGACACCACGCTAAACAATACATTGTTTGAAATACCAGGATTATTCTTTTGCCCATCCAATAGGCTGCAGCGTGAAGATGATTTTTTAATTGACGGTCGAAGTTATCAAGTATTTACAGATCACAACAAGGTTACTGAAGCGGATTTTTTCTGTATAGATAAGGACTTGTAAATGTCAGTATTGCAAATGACTACATTTGACGCTGTTCTTGGTGTCGATGATTATGTTGAAAAACTAAAAGATACAATGCTGGCGTATGGCTGGACCTTACACGATTTTTTGCAAAACGTACAGTGGCAAAATGGTACGGGTTTTGTTGCTGGCGATGAATCTTTTTTACAAATGTCAACAACGGGTTTTGGTTCACAAACAGTTTTCGTAAGGATAAGAACTCTAACGGATAGCGGCGATGTGCTAAACAAAAATTTACAAGTTGGAATGCACAAAACTAATGTATTTTCAACGGCTACTCCTACACACCCGGTATTGCAAGGGAATTGGAATACATTGACAGATTCAAGCACAAGCTATTCTCCAAACTCTATACCCATGCTTTGGATATTTGGTAACGACAAATTTATTCATACTGTAGCACAGCATAATAATACACAGGTTGTCCATCAAACCTTTGGAGTAATGTTCGAAAATGATCCTAGCATGACTGAGGGGGAATTTTGCGCAATAAATAGCAGTACTTTGCAAAAGTGGTATACGGGCAACCAGCGTTTTCCTATGGATGGTATCGTAGATTTTTTTTATGACGGACAGCTAAAGAGCACAACTAATAATGGTGCTGATAGGTCTTTTCGCGTCAACGGCAACTCTATTCTCAACGAGGATTTTGGACATTCTGCCGAAGGTCTAGAAAACTCAAATGATTTTTCAGAGCGAAGATTGATTGACTCGCAAATATTTTACATCCAAGACACGGACGGACAATATTTTGATCATTCGCGATGTGATGTGGCTAGATGCTTCACCGGAGATCTACCAATTGGCCATGAACTAGTTTTTGGTACAAAAAAATACGTAACCTTTCCAAACGCCGACAATGCTGGCAGCACAATTGGCGTTGCTGTTAGGATTCAATAATGGCTACGTTTGGTGGTATAGCACAGGAAACAAATTCTGCAAGTGCAATAGGTGAATTTGTAGATAATCAAGAGCACAATTACGTTGAGCTCTCTTATCTTTTCGGGCCATCATCCGAAGGAAATGTTGTTGTAAACCAGAAGTCTTTTAGCGGAATTGCTGGCGATACCCTTACAGACACTTGGTTTGACAATATAATTGTTGAGCCGGTCCTAATAGACTTTGAGTTTATCGCTGACAATATTGCCAGAGAATTCACCATTATCTCCACTTTTCGTCGCCATGAAGATGTTAAGACAATGTCATTGTTTAATGAATTGAATTTTGAAGGCTTGCAAAGCCTAGATGTTGTTACACCTAAACAAATAACAGCGCAATGTGAGGAATTATTTACCCTTATCGCTCTGAAGGACGGACCAGCGACACAGACAAGTCAAATAGTAATTCAAATAGACGGAACAACGTATACCATAGACATAAAGGGATTGCGCGTAGCCCTATTTCCTTTTCTACCAGACCGCGCTGACGAATATATTATTGCTCCAATTTTTAAGACGGCCATATCGAGGACATCCAACTTTGTAGAACAGCGTCGAGCGATCCACAGCGTCCCAATATTGAGGAATGTTTTTAATTTTTTTCTAAAGAAAGTTTCGCATCGAAACATACTGAGGCAACTTAGCAAACAAATAGTTGGAATGCCAATACATGTTGACTTTATACGAGTAGATAACATAACTAACGACTTGGTTAGTAATACTGCTATTTTAGATACAACAACGAACTTGGACGAATTAACATTCTTAGATAATGCTAGATTTGTTTGCTTTATCAATGAAGATGATGTAGTTGACAACGAAGTAGTGGAAATCGATAGCTTTACAACTAACCAAATAAATTTGAAAAAGAATGTAGATATAGCCGCTCAGAACTTGAGGTGTTTTCCTATATTTCTTGGTGAAGCCAAGGTGCAAAACGAACAGTATCAAGCCCCTATTATTTCGGCATACAACGTTGTTTGTGAGGAAATATAGATGAGCCTTGAAGATTTAGACGGTAAAAGCATCGAGAGGTTTGTCCACAACTGGCGACAGGGAATGGATACAGGTTTCCAAAACTCTTTTATCGTTGAAAGATTTGAACAGGGAATTGGCGAGGCCATTCTGGTTGACGATGAAATAGCGGAGCAAAGGGTTTTGCTGATTACATCAAAGACGAAATTGCAAATAAAAGAACTATATCAATCTATACTGCAGCTACAGGGCAAGAAAGTATCATTTTGGTTTATAGACCAACTTAGCCCTTTGGAAATACAAGATGATATTGGGGCATTATCTACCAATATTGTTATCAAAAACAACGAGTATATCCTGGATAAACGAAGAATATACATACTAAAAAAAGATGGAACAGAATTTACCAGAAAAATTCAATCATCTATAGTCGGTGAAGACACCACAGATATCGCTGTAAATACGATAGTTGACGAAATATTAGTGGATGACATAAGGTGTGCTTTCATTTTGCGAATAATGAGGATGGACACAGACATAGTTAATTTATCTTTCCCAAATAACATATTTTGTGAGACAAATTTTGGATTGGTTGAGCTAGTCAAGGAATACACATAGATGACATTCAATTCAGACACAGAGGCCATTGAACAGCCGCAGAAGGTTCATGCCGTAGAATTTGACGTTAGAGGTGTAGTTAGTCGGTTTACGTCTGCCAGGCGACCATTGATAATCGCTGGGCAAACATATGCGCCTGGTAGAATCAAGGTAAATGCTTCAAAGACTAGCTCCAAAACTGTAAAAAGAACAATAGAAATAGAAACATCAATTGACGAAACAACTCAAGCTTACGTTGCGAACGCTGTTCCGGCCACAACAAAAATAAAAGTTATGGAGGTTTACGTTGAAACAAACAACTGTAGAACAATATTCTCAGGCAGATTGATTCGTGTAACTTTAACGGCTCCCGGCTCTGCAAAAATTACTGCAGAGGGTGGAACAACTCAGTTTAGGGAAGAGTTTAATGGCCTCTCGTTTAGCTCTGATTGCAACAACGATTTATTTGATGAAAGATGCGGATTACAAGAAAGCGACTATGAAACAATAGTAAATGTGGCCAGTGTTTCAGGAAATACTATCACAGGGCTACAGTTAGCAGCGCCAGTTTTTCCCCTCGACCGGAACCCAGATCCATCGCAACTTGCGGAGTGGTGGATTGGTGGATTTATTATGCTAGACGACGAAACAGATATACGAATGATTACGGAATATGATGGTGGAACATCGATAGAATTACAGTTTCCTTTTGATAGCCGAGTTACGCCCGGAGTTAGATTAAAGGCTTTCCCAGGATGCCGCAAAGATGCTCCAACTTGTTTGGCGAAGTTCCAAAACGTTAACCCCGGTGGGTTTCTCGGCTTTCCTTACGTACCTAATACGAACCCTGTTATTTTTTCAATTGATAGGGGCTAGACTTGAGTATATTTGATAACGACCGTCGATTATACAAGCACCTTGAATTGCTATGTGAAAAATGGAACGGAACTAAATACTTGCACATGGGCATGAATGAATTCGGCGTTGATTGCACAAAAGTTATTGCTCTAATGTTTCAAGAAATGAAGATCATAAGCAAGGTTGATAACGTTCGTTTTCCTCGCGATTGGTTTGAAAACACAAAGGAACAGCGAGCAATCAATGAATTTTTGCGACACATCAACGAATATGGCGAAAATCCTTATGTCCGTGGCAATGTTTACGAAAACGAAGAACCAAAGCCCGGGGATATATTGTTTTTTCGTGCGCGAGAAAGCTATGTAGCAAATCATAGTGGCGTGTATCTCAAGAATAACCGGATGTTTCACTGTATTGATGGACTTGGTTGTCACTTTGTTGACTATTCTTTTTTTTGGAAAAAAAAATTCTTCAGTTTAATGAGGTTGGAAGGAAATTAAATGGCCATTGGTATTACTGCCATCACAATTGCAGCAACGTTGGCTAGTGCGGCTTTTGCTCTTGCGGCTGCAAGAAGGAACAAGCCTGACAACCTTGCACCCGCGCAAGATGACTTTCAGCCAACTTTTGTAAAGCAAGACATGGCTATCCCTATCTACTATGGGCGTAGACGTGTAACCGGAAACCTCATATATTTTGGGAATGTGATATCTGTTCCCATCAAGCAAAAATCTGGGGGAAAAGGTCTTGGTGGTGGTGGCAAACAGGTTGTTGGCTTTCGTCGATTTGCAGACGTTTGGCAAGCTGTAGGAGTTGGAAAGCTAAATATTATAGATACAATAATAAACGATGAGATACAACCACTTGACGCTAGTAGCCAGCAATATTTTGACGGCACGAATAACACTACCCCGGCTTTTTTAGACAGGGATGGAAACCCACTTGAGTTTGCTAGCCCACTCCATGGAGTTGCTCACATTGCACTTTTTCGTTTTTTCATGGGAGACAATGCAAGCAACCTTCCGACAATTGAATATATAGTGGAGAAGGACTTGTCATACTTGCCCTTGGCAAATGCAAACTTACCAAATGGAAACAATCCGGCAGCTATTTGGATGGATGCAATGTTGGTGAAAGGCTATACGTTTGCAGACATGATATTAACTTCATTCACGGACGCAGACCAGCATTTTGCAGACATAGGATATGGACTCAACCTAGAATTCAACAAAGTTACTCCTCTTGACGAAATATTCAAGACAATATCACAGTATGTCGATGTAGTCAAAATAGAAGACGGTGAAGGTCGAATTGGAATTAAGCCATTAAAAGCAGATGACGTTTCCGTTAGAACAATCCAAAGTGAAAAAATAAAAACATATTCATTTTCGCGAGTCGGCTGGGATCAAGTACCAAACGATTTTGTCGGAACATTTATCGATGAGCAATTAAATTTCAAGGGAGATGGTCGGCGTAGAAATAATCCTGCAGCAATTCGCCTGGCTGGGCGCAAGATTGGAAACAACGTTGATCTAAAAGGATACAGAGATCAAGAAACAATGCTGAAGCGATTGACCGAGATAAGAAATCGTGAAAGTTATCCCGGCGGAGAGCACCAACTTGTAACTTCTCAAGAATTTAGTACATTAACCGTAGGTGATATTGTTACAATAGAAAAGCCAGACTTTGGGATTGTATCAGCACAGGTTCGTATAACAGAACTTTCAATTGCAAAAATAGACTCAAACGATATTAGTATAAAAGCCGTACAATTTAAAGAGGGAATATTTAATGATCGTTTCCAGGTTGGCCAAGGAAATATTTTCCCAGATGTAAAACAAGA
>SPKZ01019613.1_pt1 | contig 12250 bp, 14 predicted proteins | sample 2456571 | NCBI WGS metagenome assembly SPKZ01 (sample SAMN11192286, study PRJNA482655) | marine metagenome | biome: ENVO:00000447; feature: ENVO:00000244|ENVO:00000211|ENVO:00000569|ENVO:00002023; material: ENVO:00002151; isolation source: ocean water from marine abyssalpelagic zone ...
GCTCCGGTCACCATCACCTTCTTGCCGTCGAGCTTCACGGTTCCTCCGCGATCGGGAGCCTCTTGCCGGAGGCGAGCGCCCGAGAAAGAGTCGACAGGTCGATTCGTCGGCCGTCGGTGTCGGCGATCTCCGTGATGCGCACGGCGCCGCCCGCACACGCGACCTCGAGACCCACATCCGAGCTCTGGGTGACGCTGCCCGGGGCAGCGCTGTTGGCGACGGGTGCAGTCTCGGGCGCGATTCGGAGCACGCGGAAGGTCCCGGAGTCGGTGACGAACTCGGGAAACTGGTGGGGCGGGAAGATCATCGCGCGAATCCAGGCGTGGAGCTCACCGGCGTCGCGCCGCCAGTCGATGCGACGGCGCGCGAAGTCGAAGTCCCCGGTGCGGTGGTAGCACGCCGTGGTCTCGTCCTGCATCAGGCGTCGTTCGAGAAGCTCGTCGGAAAACGGGACCGTCTCGCGGAACAGCTCGATGCACGCGGTCGTGGTGACGTCGTAGAGATCGCGCGCTGTGCCGCCCGGAGCGATGGGTACCGCTCGCTGCGCGAGGACGTCGCCGGCGTCGATGCCGACCACCATGTGGTGCAGCGTCACGCCCGACTCGCGATCGCCGAGAGCGATCGCCCAGGCGATGGGAGACACTCCCCGGTGCCGGGGAAGCAGCGCGAAGTGGAAGTTCAGGCAGGGGACTGGCAGCGTCTCGAAGAGGTTCGCGCCCAGGATCTGGTCGTACTGGATGGAGATCAGCGCGCGTGCTCCGAATGCCGCGAGCTGTTCGACGAACTCCGGATCGTTGATCCGTTCCGGCTGATCGAGCTTCACGCCGCAGCGGTGTGCCGCGCCGGCAAAGGATCGCTGCCAGCCGTCGTCGCCGTCGTCGCTGGGGGTCGCGACGGCCCAGACCTCGTCTCCGCGGCTCTGCAGATGCTCGAGGGCGGCGACGGCGGCGTCGTTCTTCCCGCACAGGATCCACTTCACCGCGCGGGCTCCAGGACACCGGCTTCTTCGAGCGCCGCGGGGATCTGTTCGATCACGTAGTCCTGGTCCGCTTCGGAGAGCTCCGGGTAAAGGGGGAGGATGACGGTCTGAGCGTCGGCGAGTTCGCTGTGGTGGAGAGGGCCGGCCGCGCGCACGCGATCGTTGTCGGGCGCGATGCGGTACGGGCGCTCCCGGTGGACGGCCATCAAGCCGCGCCGCGTGGCGACGCGGCGCCGCTTCATCGCGTTGAGAAAAGCGTCGCGGGACGCGCGGTCGGCGTGGCGCAGGCGTGCGATGTACGACTGCTGGTTCGGCTCCGCGCTCGGCGGGGGCTCGGGGCGAGCGATGGCGTCGATCTCTGCGAATGCCGCGTCATACCGCGCGGCCAACTCGCGGCGTCGGGCCACGAGACGGTCGAGCTTCGGGAGCTGAGCCAAGCCGAGCGCGGCGTGGAGATCCGACATCCGGAAGTTGAACCCCACCTCGGGATACTCCTCGGTCAGAATTTCGTCGGCGCTGTCTCGCTCGACGTCCGAGATCGACATGCCCTGGTGGCGCAGGCGTCGCAGCCGCGTGGCAACGTCGGCGTCGTTCGTCGTAATCATGCCTCCCTCGCCAGTCACGAGGACCTTGCGCGGGTGGAAGCTCCAGCAGTTCAGATTGCCCGACGCGCCGATCGGGCGACCCCGGTAGCGAGCGCCCACGGCGCACGCCGAGTCCTCGACCACCGCGATGGCGGCGTCGTTCGCGATCTTCTGGATGGCTTCGAGATCAGCGGGGTGGCCGAGTTGGTGGACGGGCATGACCGCGCGGGTACGCGGTGTGATCGCCTCGGCAACGCGCTGCGGCGAGATGTTGAAGGATTCCGGGTCCACGTCGACCAGCACCGGCACGGCGCCCACGTGCACGATCGGGTTCACCGAGGCGATGAAGGTGAGGGACGGGACGATCACTTCGTCTCCGGGACCGATGCCGAGAGAGTGGAGCGCGAGGAAGAGAGCCGTCGTGCACGACGACAGCGCGACCGCGTGCTCGGCCTCGACGACGGCGGCGAAGCGCTTCTCGAACTCCGCCACCCGCGGACCCTGTGTGACCCAACCGGAGCGCAGTGCGTCGAGAAGCTCGCGCTCCTCGTCCGCGTCGAAGCTCGGGCGCGCTACCGGGATATTGCGCGACGTCACGACCACCCCCGCCACCCGGTGTGGAGTCGCAGCGCCAGCATGTCGCGAAGCGTCCAGAGGATGTCCTTCGGGCGCCCGTAGTGGGCTTGTCCGCGCTGGCGGTGCCGGAATTCGACCTCGACCTCGCGTACGACGCGACCCATTCGCTCGGCGCGGAGGATCAGCTCAGGAGTGACGAATGCGGGACTCGTCGACCGCAGCGCGATCGTCTGCGCCCAGTCGCGCCGGTAGAACTGCACGAAGTTGAGGTCGCGCGTCTTCGGTCGGAAGAGCCCGCGCATCAGCAAGCTGTGGACCGCCGAGGTGACCTTGCGCCAGGGCGAGTGCGCCGAGCGGTCGATGCGTTGGGCCACCACGACGTCGGCGCCGGCGAATTGCGAGCGAAACACTGCGATGTCCTTGGGGGCGAGGGGCAGGTCCATGCCGTCGTGGAGAATCCATGCACAGCTCGCCGCCGCGATGCCGCGCGCGAGCGAAATACCGTAGTCTACGTTGCGTTCATTGTGGAGCACCCGAACGCGGGGCTCCTCGGCGGCCAGGCGATCCGCGATCTCGCCGGTGCGATCCGTACTTCCGTCGTCGACGATCAGGATCTCCCAGTCGTCCGCCAGTTGGCGCAGCGCCGTCGTCATCTCGCGGACGGCGGCCTCGATGTTCGACTCCTCGTTGAGCCCCGGCATGATCACCGTGAGCTCGAACGGCTCGGTGGATTCAGCGGGGGGCATGGCGGTGCACGTAGACGGTGAACTCGTACAGGGGGTAGTCCTGCCGGAGTGTGACGAACGGCGAGAGCTCGCTCCTGCAGTACGCCACCACGTCATCGGAGTTGGCGTGGTGGAGCTTTTCGTTTCGGTAGTCGACCCGATCGCTCATCAGGTTGAAGGCCAGAGCGACCGTGCAGTGCGCGTACAAGCGGTCGAGGCTCTTCCGCACGTACTCGGCCCACTCCGCGTCGCCTACGTCGAGTTTGACGTGGAAGACGCCGGATGACATCACCACGTCCGCGGGCTCGAGGGAGTCGCCACCGAGGAGGTCTGCACAGTGGAACGTCGCCTCCGGGTGGCGCGTGCGAGCGGCCTCGATCATCGCAGCGGAGATGTCGACGCCCGCGTAGGCGACACCGGGGTGGCGCGCTCGGAGGTGGTCGAACAGGTGGCCCGCGCCACAGCCCACTTCGAGGACGTTTCGCCCCTCGAGCGGACACACGCCCGCGAGAACCTCGAATCGCAGGGCCTGGGATTCGGAGTCCTTCCAGTCCATGCCCTCGGCCGTCGGTCCATGGCGCGCAAGGCTCCGCTCGTAGTGGGCGACGACAGGTGCGACGAGGTGGTTGAAATCAGCTTCGGCACTGGACGTCGGCTTCGTCATCGCCTCGTCTCCAGGGACGACCACGCGGCCCTGCGCGTACTGCGCCCGCTGCCCCGGTTGCGGTCGCCCGATGAATCGTCGCATCCGATGCGGTCGAAGGGGATGACGAAGTGCCAGCGGTAGTCGCGGAGCACGTCCTGCGGCGTGCTGCGAAGGAACGGCTCGACGTCGCCCGTCACCTTCGCGAAGTACGCGTAGCGGTATTCACGACTGCCCCATTGCCGTTTCCAGCGCGCCACCCCGCCCGTGGGCGGTGATCCCTGCCAGTTGTAGAAGCGCAGTCCGCGTTCGCGTGCCCAGCGGATCGAGTGGTCGGCCATCAGGTAGTTGGCGCCCAGCCTGGCGTCTTCACTCGCGACCGCCGGCATGAGCGCATCGATGACGCCTGCGTGGTGGACGTAGAACCCGCCGGCCAGCATCGCGTCATCGCTCGCGCGTCGCACGAAGAAGAAGCGCGCCTTGTCGGCGGGCGTCATGTGCTCGAGCGCGCCGGAGAAGAGCGCACGGGGAAGGGGATGGACGCCGATCTCGGCGTGGCGGGCCTCGTGAATTCGGACGAACTCGTCGACGTTTTCTCGGGTCTGCGCGTCGTCGATGAAGAGCGCGCCGGACCGCGCGCGCCGCAGGTTCCGGCGAAGGTGCGAAGATGCTCCCGGAGGCAGCTCCTCGGAGTCCGGCTCTTCCTCGAGGTCGAGGGCGAGGCAGCTGTTCTCGAGCGTGTATTCCGGGTCGAAGAACCGGCGGTAGAGCGCATCGTCGGGCCAGAAGGGATTGCTGATGACGCTCGCGACCGCGCAGCCGAGATCTCGCGCGAGTGACGCGTAAGCCGTGAGCAGGGCCTCGTACACGGCCTCGCGAGGAGCCCCGGGCGCGAGTGCCACGCCGCCGAGGGGACCCGGCTGAGGCACGGAGTTCAGGACCGCGCCGAGCGGACCCTCGTAGCGGTAGCTCGGGAGCACGCCCACGAGCTCGCCCGCAGCTCGACACAGGAGGAACTGCGCCTGGTCTCCGGCGAGCGGCGTGATGACGTCGCGCCAGTGCCTGGACTGCTGAGCGAAGCTCGTAGGGCACGTCTCGAAGAACGCATCGAGCTCCACGTCGGCGGCATCGCCGGCAGTGGCCACCGTCACTTCGAGATCCGACGTCGCGACGTCCATCACGACGCCGAACGGACCCGAGCGGACGGTCTGGATTCGCCCGAAAATTCGAGAACGCGTTCGACCACGTATGCGAACTGGTCGTCTTCGAGCTCGGGATAGAGCGGAAGAGAGAGGAGCTCGTCGCAGGTACGCTCGGTGACGCTGAGAGGTCCGCAGCGGTGGAGCTGGGAGCGCATGGCCGCCTGCCGGTGAGCGGGCACCTTGTAGTGGATACCGGTTTCGATTCCGGCAGCCGCGAGGTGGGCTCCCAGGGCGTCTCTGTCCGCGACGCGAATCGGATAGAGGTGTGGAGCCGCTTCCGCATCGGCTCTGCGGCCGAGGACGCGGATGCCGCTTCCGGCGAACGCCTTGTCGTAGCGGGCGGCGATCTCGCGCCGCCGCGCTATCGCTTCGTCGAGCCGCTTCAGCTTGATGCGCAGCACGGCCGCCTGCAACTCGTCGAGACGGAAGTTGTGGCCGACGAGCGAGTGCGTGTGCTTCGTCTCGAGGCCGTGGTTTCGCAGTCGTTGCAGACGCTCGGCGGTCTCCAGCGAGTTGGTCGTGGTGCATCCGCCCTCGCCGAAGGCGCCGAGGTTCTTCGTGAAGTAGAAGCTGAAGCAACCGGCATCTCCGAGACTGCCGCAGCGTTGCCCGAGCGAACGAGCGCCGTGGGCCTGCGCGGCGTCTTCGATGACGCGCAGGTTTCGCTTCTTTGCGATCTCGAGGAGGCTCGCCATATCGGCCGGCTGACCGTAGAGATGGACGGGGACGATCGCGCGAGTCGCGGGTCCGATCACGTCGCGCACCGCAGCGGGATCGAGTGTGAGGGTTTCGGGGTCGACGTCCGCGAACACCGGAGTGGCACCGACGTGAATCACGGCTTCCGTCGTGGCGAAGAACGTGAGCGCGGGGAGCACGACCTCATCGCCGGGGCGGACGTCGCAGGCGCGCAGTGTGGCGTGGAGCGCGTCGGTTCCGCTCGACATGCCTACGGCGTGGCTCGTCTCGCAGTACGCTGCGAACTCCTCTTCGAAGGCGCGAACGTTCGGTCCGAGGAACAGCTGCATCTCGCCGAGGACGCGGTCGAATTCGGCCAACAACTCCTCGCGGATACTCGCATACGAGGCGCGGAGATCCACGAGGGGAACCCGCACTGGGGTCGTCATCCGAGGGCTCCGAGGCTGATTTGCTCGCCCTGCTTGTGGATCGATTCCTGGGCGGCCTCGAGGATCCGCACGACCTCGAGACCGTGGATGCCGTCGGTCATCGGTCGTCCACCGGTTTGAATGGCTTCGACAAACGTGGCACACACCGTCGCGAGGGGCTCCGACTTCTCGATGTACGGCGCGAACATGTCCCCCAGGCGATAGTCGACGAGGGCCTCGTGTCGGAGGTCGGGCTCGTTGAGTGTCACGCCCTTGTCGTAGACGCGCACCTTCTCGCTCGGCTCGAGGTCGTCGTACACCAGCATGCGCTTCGACCCGCCGATCAGCGTGGAGCGAATCTTCACCGGCGCGAGCCAGTTCACGTGCAGGTGGGCGATCAGGGAGTGGTCGAACTTGATCGTTACGTAAGCCTGACTCTCGAGCTTGCCGTAGTGGGCGCAGCCGATGGCCGAGACCCAGACCGGAGGCCGGTCGATCAGGTGCAGGACGATCGAGACGTCGTGCGGGGCGAGGTCCCAGATCACATTGACGTCCGACTGAAAGAGCCCGAGGTTGATGCGCACGCAGTCGACGTAGAGGAGATCACCCATCTCGCCGCTGTCGACGATCGATTTGAGCTTCTTGACCGCTCCGCTGTAGACGAACGTGTGGTCGACCTGCAGTACGAGGCCCCGCTCTTCCGCGAGATCGACGAGCACGCGCGCGGTTTTCACCGAGTCGGTCAGAGGCTTCTCGACGAGGACGTGCTTGCCCGACTCGAGGGCTGCGCGTGCGAGGGGGTAGTGGTACTGGACGGGCGTCGCGACCGCGACGGCGTCGACATCGTCCGCTGCGATCGCCGCATACGCGTCCGTCTCGAGTCGCGCAGCGGGAAAACGGTGGCCCACTTCGCGGGCGCGCGCCTCGTCGCGGTCGCAGATGACGCGAATCTCGGTGTTCGGCAGCGCCGAGAAGTTTCGGACGAGGTTGGGGCCCCAGTATCCACAGCCGATCACAGCGACCCGGATCACGGGGCCTCCGTCCCGAGAACACGCGCCACGGCTTTCTCGAAGCCGTGATCCCAGCGCATGTGCTGCCAGTCCTGACAACCTCGGCACATCGTCATATCGCCCCAGCGACCGGTTGCGTGGAGCTCGCGAAACTCGTCGTACAGCGAGCTCTGCCAGATCTCGGCGAGCGTCGTCTCCTCTACGTTTCCCACGATTCCGGTGTTCCGCCAGTCCTCTACGCAGAATCGGACCTCGCCGTGCTGGTTGATGGTGACGCGTTTCCAGAACTGGGGACAGGGCCAGCGGACGATCTGGTCGTCGAAGTAGGTCTCGCTCGCGTTCACGATGCCGAGATCGGTGTTGAGACCTCGGACGAGAACCTCGTCTACGATCTCGCCCCAGAACTGCTCGAAGGCAGCGACCTCTCCGAGCGACTCCTTCTGCTGGATGATGCTCGTCATGATCTTTGTGGGTGCGCCGATCTCGTCCCGCATTGCGACGAGGCGCTTCAGATTCGACGTCACGACCTCGAACTTTCCGCGGATGCGAATCTTCTCGTACGTCTCTTTCGAGTACGCGTCGAGGCTCACGTCGATTATGTCGACCGGCGCTTCGAGCAATCGCCTCATCTTCTCATCCGTGAGGGACATGGCGTTCGTAGTGAGGTCGACCGGTCCAATGCCGGCTGCTTTGGTTTCCTCCACCATGTCGAGGAAGTGCGGGTTCAGGAGCGATTCACCGTCTGCCGCGTACCGGAAGACCCAGAGCTGGTCGCGATAGGGCTTCGTCTGTTCGACGATTCGGCTGTGCGTCTGCGGTGTCATGAACGTCGCTTTGTAGTCGCGATCCTTCTTGATGACGGGATGTGCGCAGTGGATGCACGCCATGTCGCAGACGTTGGTCACGGCCACGATGACGATGGGCGGAAAGACGCGGTGGCGCGGCTGCTGAAAGCCGAATTCGCCCTCGGCGACGGCCTCGGTGGGAGTCGATTCACCGAAGATGTCCGGGCGGTCGTCGTGCTGGATGAAACTCATGCCTACCCGGTTAGTTGAGCACATGCCCTGCGGGTCGTGCAAGGACCGGAAGCGCTGGAACGAAGCGAAGGCTTCTGCGGCGGATCGCCGAATGTCGAACCGCCGCGAGACGCTGGGATCCTATTCGATGTCGAGCTTGAAGTAGCTCGGCGAGACCTCGGGCGCGATCGAGATTGCTGCCGAGTACGACTGGACCTCATTGGGGTAAAGGGTGTGGTCGACGATCGGGCCTTCGCTGGTGCGGGGCGGAATCGTCGCACGTCCGATCTCGACGCCGGTCGAATCGAACATCAGGATCGTGGCGTGCGGCACCAGCATGATGTCCGTCGCGTTGTGGGTCACGAGCTTGTATTCGAATACCGGCAGCCCGTTCTTGCGCGCTTCGGTGAACGAGATGTTGCGGATGTAGCTCTGATCGATAGGCATCACCTCGTCCGGCTTGAAGACGTGGAGGTTCGGGATGCGTCCGTCGATGAGGCTGCGGAGCTCTGCTCGCAGATCTTTGAGCTGCTTCTTCGCGCTCGCGAGGGCGTCGCTCTCGATGTACTGCGAGTGAAGCGCGCTGCGGTGGTTGCGCGTCTCATTGAACGCCCAGCCGCCGAAAATGAAACACAGGATGACGAGGCCGATCGTGGATGCGAGGAACAGCCGCTCGAGCTCCTTGTGGCGCTTCTTGAGCGTCAGGTACTTGCGCGTCAGCTGCGGGTGAGCTTTTCGGCGCGAACTCTCGCGTCGACTCCTTGCGCTGGGACTCCCGGATTCGCTGCGCTTCGGCCTGGCTTCTTCTGCAGCCATGATCTCTCCCTGTGCAATCCCTTAGTTCACCTGCATCAGAAGTGGTTCGAGAGGTCGGGATGTCGCGTCGCGTAGGAAAAATAGTGCGCGCAATTTGGGGAGTTGCGTGTCGTGTTCACACTGCAGCGCTCTGGCTGCACTGGAACTGCGCAGCGTCGATCGACCACTCACCGGGGAAATCCGTGAATACGCGGTGAATCGGTTGCGTCTCCACGAGCATGCGGAACGCGTCGCCGATTCCCGAGAGGCGCGACGAACACAGAGGGGTGCGTCATGAAGGTCGCCGCAAGGTCGCAGAAGCGGGCAACGACGAGGGGTGGGGTGCCGGGTTCTGCGGCTGAGCGGCACAGGGCTGCGGCCGCCAGGGCTGCGGCCCTGTGCCTTCTGCTACTCGGGGGGTTCGGCTGCGCCGCGCCGCCACTGCCGACTCCGGCGCCAGAGCCGAGGCTTGACGGCGAAGCGTACCGAGCGGCGCGGGCGGCGCTCGATCTCTATGCAGCGCGCGAGTACGCCCTGTCGGCGCGTCGCTTCGGCGTCGCGCTGCGCCTCGCGGAGGATGCAGGTGACGACCGTCTCGCGCGAGAGGTGTTGGTGGGCAGCTGCATGTCCTGGCTCGAGGTGCGGCAGCCGGAGCCCCTCGCGGCGTGCACCGCGCGGTTGGCCGAGGTGCGGCGCCAGGAAACACGCCGCGATCCGGGGCTGAATACGCTCATCGCGCTCGGGTCCATCGCGGGCTCACGTCCGCTTCCGCCGTTTGCGCTCCCGGATGGTGTGCGGCCGGTGCTCCGCGCGGCGGCGGGGGAGGCTGAACGATGAGAGGGCACTCACCGCTGCAGAATTCTCGGCGCAACGCCCTGGGGGCACCCAGATGGGCGACGCCTGTCGCGACCGCGGTCGGATTCGCCGTACTCGCGACGCTCGGCCCGCTCCCGGTCCACGCCGTACCGGCGCGGGAGCGCGCGGTCGAGGAGATCCCCGAGCTGATGGGGAGGATCCTCGAATCCCAGGAGGAGATCCGGGAGCACGAGGCGGCGATGCGACCCGTCGTGGCCGGCTACGACGAAGAGCTCGCCGAATCCCGTCGCGCCATCGACGACGCGATCTCCGAGGAGGAGGCCGCCGAAATGCTCGTGCGTTACGTGGAAGCGTACTCGGCACGACTCGACACCCAGGAACGCGGACTGCGATCGATCGAGGGCGCGTTGATCCGCATGCGCGCGGACTCGCGCGAGCTCAAGCGAGCGGCGAAATCCGCGAAGGGAAAGCGCCGAGCGTCCCCCGAGGACCGACAGGAGTTCTTCCAGGACCAGTTCCAGGGTCTGGCTTCGGCCACCGCGCGGCTGGCCGAGCGACTCGGTCGCCTCGAGGACGCGAGCACCGCGGGCGCCGTGCTGCATGCGAGCTGGGCGTCGCACGGGGCGCTCTCGGTTCCGCTGTCGGAACTCGGCTCCGAGGGAGCCACCGCGTTCGCGCGCAAGGTGGAGGGGCTTCACGCGCGCCACCAGGCGCGCTCCAACCAGCTCCGTGCCGAGCGGAAGGCCGTGCGCCGGCTTCTGGACGTGCTGGTCGAGCGGCAGCTCGCGCGGCGCCTCGACGCTCTGTTCAGCGGAGACGACGAGTTCGGTCTCGGAGCGCTGCTGTCGGCAAGCGGCAAGTCGCAGGACTGGGGCGACCTCGATCGGGTCGTGAGTCGGGCGCTCGGGCTCCCGTCTTCGGGCGGCAGCGATTCGTTCGAGGGGCCGTCCCTCGACCGGCTTGAATACTTCGCCGGCGGCAACCACCGCGAGTAGTTCGGTGGGCTCTGCGGCCACAACCGACGGTTCAGCGAGCCGCCGGCGAAACGGAAGGAGAGGATCCATGCGAGCGAAGAGAAACCAGAGTCGACGACGCCGAGCACTGTCGACCTGCGCGCGTGCCGTGCTCCTGGGCGGGGCGGTGCTCACCTCGAGTGCAGGCGCGATCGGGGCCGCCGTGCCCAGCGAGAGCTGCCGCGGATGGCGCGCGGAGCACGAGGACTGGAAGAGCCGCGCTGTGCGGGCCTATCTCCGCGGGACGAACTCGCGCGAGCTCGACACGGCACTCTTCGAGTTGCTTCAGCGCGAGGCGTACCTCACCTCGTGCGACGTGTCCGTGGCGGGCGCTCGCTCGGCGCTCCTCGGCTACCGGCTCGTGGACCGACAGCCCGACCGCTACGGACCGGCGTTGATGGAGAGCCTCCTCGAACAGGCGGGCTTCGACACGTCGCTGCGTTCGCGTTTCGACGGCGTCCTGCCGCGGCCCTCTCGACCTGTGAGAACGGGAACCCGAGCCGAGCCGACGCCGCAGCCGGCGCAGTAGAGGGGGACGAATCGTGCTGCGACGGCTCTTCGCCGCGCTCGTGCTCGGTACGTTGCTACTCGCTCCGTTGGGCTTCGCGGTCTGGCACGGCATCGGGTGGGGGGGCTTCGCGGGGCTCGTGATCGAGGCGCTGGCGCGGGCCATCGAAGACGTCGGCATCGTGGTCGTCCCGCAGCTTGCGCTGGCGGTGGCGGTGGTTGGGCTCGCGCTCGAGCAGGTCGTGCACAGGATCGCGGGTGTGGCACCTCGCGATCCGCCCGATTGGCTCGACCCCGCAGTCGAATCGGCGCTGCTGCTCGGCATGCTGGGAACCATCAGCGGAATGGTGAACGGCTTCGTCGGGCTGTCTCCCGAACGACTCGAACCGGGACCGCTCGTCTACGCGCTGGGTACGGCGCTGCGCAGCAGCTTCGTCGGGTTCGGGATCGCGTTGATCGGGGTCTGGACGCGGCTGCCGACTCGGTCGGCCGTCGTGCAGGAGTCCGCATCGTGAACACCGGTAGCCGCGGCACGAACGTGAGTCTGTACTTCCTCGACGTGCTCGCGTGTCTGCTCTTCTGTCTGGCCATTGCGCTCGCGGGGGCGCACTTCGGGCGCGAGCACAGTGTCGACCTCGAGCTGCCGGTGGCGACGCCCACGGAGGCCTCGGGAGAGTCGCTCGGCTCGACCGAAATTCACGTGTGGATGGAGGAGGGTGTGGAGATCATCGAGCTCGACGGCGTGCGCATGAGCGCGGTCGACCTCGAGCGCGCGCTTCGCGCGACGGCGCCGGGCTCCGTATTGATCCGCGCGACGGCGTCACCGCTGTCGCGGGTGGTCGGCTTCGCGCACGCGGCGGGCGTGCGCAACATCGAGCTCGCCTACCGCTCGGAATCCGAGGCGGGTGGGAGCGCTCGAGGAACGGGGAGGGCGGCGCGATGATCCGAACTCTCGGTCTCGGTGTGGCAGCACTCATGGCCGCACTGTTGGTGTTCTATTGGAGGCCGCCGCTGCCGCAGCTTCCGATCGATCCTGGCTCCGCTTGGAGCGACGAAGCCGTGAAAACGCCAACCGAAGCGACCGCCGACCGAGCATCGGATCGGAGCGCCGAAGATCCGGAGCCCGCGATTCCAGAGACGCCCGCCAGCGAACCCTCGGCGCCGACGAAGATCGCGCGTGGGCGCGCTTCGCCCGTCGTCGGGAACGTCGGTTCCGATGGATTCATCGAGGAGACGCTCACTGCGCGGAGCGATTGGGCGTTCGACGAGGGCGAGGCCACC
>SPKZ01011828.1_pt1 | contig 12248 bp, 8 predicted proteins | sample 2456571 | NCBI WGS metagenome assembly SPKZ01 (sample SAMN11192286, study PRJNA482655) | marine metagenome | biome: ENVO:00000447; feature: ENVO:00000244|ENVO:00000211|ENVO:00000569|ENVO:00002023; material: ENVO:00002151; isolation source: ocean water from marine abyssalpelagic zone ...
AAAAGAATTTGATGTAATTAATGAAATAATTACAAAAGTAAAAAATGAATTAGACTTAACAAAAAAAGATGAAAGTCTAAAAGAAAAACTAGCACTTATAGGGAAAATGATAAGTGATTATGATGAAGAAAATAATTTATTAAAGAAAACAAATATAGATTTAGAAGATATATTAAATAAAGAAAAAACTCATATAAAATCATTAGAAAATTTAAACAAAACTTATGAAGACAAAAAACAAGAGTTTAAGACTTTTGAGAATGAATACAAAAATCTTGAAGAGCTAAATTCAAAAGCTAGTAAAAAAGAAAATGATTTAAGATCTTCTCTTAAAAATAATGAAGATTTATTAAAAAATATTCATATGAATATAGAAGTACTTAAGAATATTAAAATACAAGAGTCTGATTTAAATGAATTAGTAAGTACAAATAGAAATCTTTTTGAAAAAATACAAGTAAAAAAAGAACTAATAAAAGAGATAGAATCTCATTTAGAAAGCTTAAAGAAGAAAAAAGAAACAGAAGTATTATTAGCTAAGTATGAAGACGATAGAACTAAACTAAATAAAAATGAAGAGTGTTTTTTATGTGGTTCAAAAGATCATCCTTTTGTAAATCATGAAATTAATATAAACACAGATGAAACAGCTTTAAAAATACAAGAAAAAATAAAACACTTAAAGAGTGAGAAAGACGAGTTACATAGTTTTGAACTATTATATACAAGAAAAGAAGAAAAAATAAATGCTTATATTTTAGAAATAGAAAAATTAAAAATTAATAAAAATGAAATAGAATCTATTTTTAAAGCTAATGATTTTATTATTGAAAATGATTCAAAACAGATTTTGGAAGAAAGTATTATAAGTATAAACAAAGAACTAGAAAACATAAGTTTAAATAGAAATAAAAAAGACCTAAGTTTAATTAAAAGAGATAATTCTTTAAAAGAATTAAATGAAGAAAAAGACTTTTTAGTAACTAAGGAAAAAGATTTATTACAAGTATCTGCAAATAAAATACAAGTCCAAGAAGCTAAACACTTATCTATTACTAAGCTTGATAACTTAAAAAAAGGACTTACAAAAGATTTCTCTTTTTACAATATAGTTTTTGATGTAAATTATAACAAATCATATGAAATATTATAATTAAGAAAAACTACTTTTGAAAACAATCAAAAAATACTTATAGAAAACGAAAATAAACTTCAATCTATAAATATAGAAATAAAAGAAAAAGAAACAAAAGAAGAAAATCTTCAAATATCTTTAAAAGAAGATGAACTTTTAAGTAGTAAATTAATATCTGAGCTTAAAAAACTAGAAGAAAAAAGTAAAAGTATTTTAGATGTAAAAGACATAAATGCTTATGAAGAAGAGATAAATCTAAAACATAATGATTTAAAAACTAAACTTAACTCTTTATCAAAAGAACTAAGTTCTCTAAGAGCTAAAAATGAAGCTTTAATACAACAAAAACAAACTTTAAAGAAAAAAATAATTAGAGATGAAAAAAGCTTAAACTCTGTAGTTATTGAGTTTTCTAAAGCCTTAAAAGAGAATGACTTTTCTTCAAAAGAAGAATTCTTAAAAGCTATTTTAGAAAAAGACTTAAGAGAAACACTTTCATTTCAATGCAAAGAAATACAAGACAAATACAAACAAGTTTTAACTCTTAAAACAGATACTGTTAATAAACTAAAAGAAGAAATAACTTTAAATTTAACTAATAAAACAATAGAAGAAATCAACAAAGAACTAATAGATATAAAGTTTTGTATTGATGAACTTCAAAAAGAAATAGGCTCAAGTGAGAAAGAACTAGAAATAAATGCTTTTAATATTAAAAAACACGAAGAAAAAATAAAAGAGCTAAAACATAAAAAAGATTCTTTTAAAGTATGGATAAAACTAAATGAAATGATAGGTTCAAAAGATGGTAATAAATTTGCAAAATTTGCCCAAGGTATTACTTTAGATCAATTAATCTATTTAGCAAATAAACACTTAGAAATTCTAAGTCCTAGATATGAGCTACAACGTAACATAGATTCCAACAAACTTTTAGAAATAGAAGTAGTAGATGGTTTCCAAGGAGATATATCAAGACCTGTAAGCACACTTTCAGGAGGTGAGAGTTTCATAGTTAGTTTAGCTCTAGCTTTAGGACTCTCAGCCTTAGCTAGTCAAAAAATATCAATAGACTCACTCTTCTTAGATGAAGGTTTTGGAACACTTGACCCTGATAGTTTAGAGATGGCACTAAATGCTTTAAGTGCCTTACAAAGTTCAGGAAAAATGATAGGTGTAATTTCACATGTGGAAGCTTTGAAAGAGAGAATACCTTTACAGATTAGAGTTATTCCTAAGGGTGATGGAACGAGTTTTATTGAGTTGAGTAAATAATTTAGATAATGGAATTATAAATGAATAGTACATATACAAAAATTAATAAGCCAGTGATTGAATTTGATGTTGTAGTAGACGATATATTACATGATATATTTGATAATGTAAATCCAACTAATAAAGCATTATTAAGTATTGTAAATCAATATGAAGATGGAGAATGGAAACTCAGAAACTTTGAGCAGTTTATTTGGAATAATATAAAAGAAACAGCATTATCAAAAGATGAAAGAAATTCATTAATAGATAGTCCTGATACAATGTTATATCAATCAGTAATTAATTTAAGGTTACTAGATGGTGAGGAGTTAGGTGGTGAAATTGGAGAAATATTATTATTTGGTATTATGAGAAAGTTTTATTCAGCATTGCCTGTTGTACCAAAAATATTTTACAAACAGAATTCAAATGATTATGCTAAAGGAGCTGATAGTGTACATATTGTATTAAATGATGATTCAACTTTTTCAGTATGGCTAGGTGAAGCAAAATTTTATAATTCATTGGAAAATAACCGCTTAGATAAAATATTGGATTCAATTTCTAATATGTTAGAAACTGATAAGTTGAGAAAAGAATTTACAATGCTAACTTCTTTAAAAGATTTGGATTTATATGTAGATAACAAAATATTACTACAAGATATAAAAGATAAACTTTCTAATGGCATTTCAATGGATGAGATTAAACAACAACTTCATATTCCCATTATGTTATTACATGAATGTGATATAACTGCAAATAATACAAAAATAATGACTGAATATAAAAAAGACATAAAAGAAAAGCATTTTAATATTACATCTAGCTTTATTAAAAAATTAGATAAAAAATTAAAAAATACTTTTGCATACCATGATATAAAATTTCATATTATTATTTTTCCTGTTCCTAATAAACTTGAAATTGTGAAACGCTTTAACACTAAAGCTAAAATGATAAAGAGTTAATATGGTAGTTTTTAATAAATGTAAAAAAATAAACAAATATATAGAAGATGATAATGAAAATGAAGCAAGAAATAGTTTAATTAAATTACTTGATTATTTAAAGAAAAATAAAATAGAATATACATCTTTAATAAATAATTTAATTAGACGAACTGGACTATACCCTTATATTAAATGTGAAAGTGCTAATTGGGAAGATAAATTGATTTACGATATTTTCAAAGTGGATACTGGTGAATGTAATAAAATAACACTACATAGAGAGCAGTCGTCTTTACTGAAAAAATTAGTTTCAGGTCAAGATATTGCTGTTAGTGCACCTACTAGCTTTGGAAAAAGTTTTGTAATAGATGCCTTTATTTCAATTCAGAAACCTTTAAATATTATGATAATTGTACCTACCATTGCCCTTACTGATGAAACAAGAAGACGATTACAAAAGAAATTTTCAGCAGAATATAAAATAATTACAACTGCAGAAGTAGAATTAGGAGATAAAAATATATTTATATTTCCGCAAGAGCGTGCACTAAGTTATTTAAAGACACTTGATACTTTAGAAATATTGGTAATAGATGAATTTTATAAAGCAAGTATAAAATTTGATAAAGATAGATCTTCAACATTACTAAAAGTAATTACGAAATTCAGTAAAATTGCAAAACAAAGATATTTTTTAGCACCAAATATTAAAAAAATAAAAGACAATCCCTTTACAAAAAATATGGAATTTTTACATATAGATTTTAATACAGTAGTCCTTGAGAAGATAGAGTTATTTGATGAAATATCTACGGAAAAAGAAAAAAATAATCATTTACTCAATATACTCAAAATTGATATTTCAAAAAGTTTAATTTATGCTGGAACTTACAGTGAAATATCTAAAGTTTCTAAGTTACTTTTAGAAAATGTCAGAATTAAACCGATAGATATACTTAATAGTTTTTCAAAATGGCTAGAAACTAATTATTCAAAGAACTGGAACCTTTCTAAACTTGTGGAGAATGGGATTGGTATTCATAATGGACAATTACATCGTTCTCTAAGTCAAATTCAAGTTAAATTATTTGAAGAAGAAAAAGGACTTAATCATTTTATTACTACATCATCAATCGTAGAAGGTGTTAATACTTCAACAGCAAAGGTTATTATTTGGAAAAGTAAGAATGGTAATTTCAATTTAAATAACTTTATGTATAAAAATATTCAAGGAAGAGCTGGACGAATGTTTAAACATTTTATTGGTAAAGTTTATATTCTTGATAAGCCACCTTTAGATGAGGATGTTGAATTGACTTTAAATATTCCCAAAGATGATTTAGCAGATTTCGAAGATGATTTAAGAGGTAGTTTTTCCAATGAAGAACTTCATAAAATAATAGAATATAAAAATAAAATGGAAGAAATTCTTGGAAAAGATAATTACAAGAAACTAATTAAAGAAAATGCTTTTAAAAATAATTTAGAAATTATAAGAAAAATTACTATTGATATGTCGGAAAATCCAACTCATTGGAATGGAATCGCTTATTTAAACTCAAAACCTGAAGACTGGGACACAAGTTTATATAGACTAATTAAGTTTATCTCTCTAAAATGGGGACCACATGGGGTATTTGTTGGTTTTACAAAAGTTTTATATTCAAATGGAAGCAAAACTATACCTGAATTATTAGATGAATTAAAAGAAAAAAATATTGATATAAATATTGACAAATTTTTTGAGTTAGAAAAAAAAGTTACTTTTCAATTGTCATCACTAGTATCAGATGTAAACATATTACAAAAAATAATTTTTAAAAGTAAAATAGATTTATCTAATTTCATCTCTCTTTCTTCTCATGCTTTTTTACCACCAGTAGTGTATTTATTAGAAGAATATGGATTACCAAGAATGTTATCTAAGAAAATTCATCATTCGAAGATTATAAATTTCACTGATAAAGAATTAAACATACACTTAGTTATTGATAAATTTAAAGCAATAGGAATAGAAAAAATAAAAATAAACGTACCTAGCTTTGATGAGTTTGATATTTATATATTAGAATATTTTTATGATGGTATATCATAAAAATGAAAGTAAAAGGAGATTAATGCAATTAAGATTAAAAATTAGAGAAAGAATTATTTCATCATTTTTATATGTGATTATAATTATGGGGATGGGTTGGCATTTAAATGGTAATTTTGAGTTTTTATTTGATAGTTCAAATAAATTTTATGTACTCTTTGTTGCATCAGCACTGATGTTAATTATGGGTGATTACCTCACTGAACCTTATTATACGAAACCAGTTGATGTCATTGTTAAAAGTTTTACAATTTTACTAGTTTTAGGCAGCATTCCTAAAGATAGTCAAGAAATATTTTTATTTTATAATATATTTTTATATATTAATATTTTTCTTTTAATCACATCAACAATTTTAGTTTTTTTAGGTAATTTTGAAGAGGGCACAAGGCTAAAGAAGTTTTTCTTAAACCTTATAACAAAATTTGCCAGTCCCTCAATTATTTTTTCACTGTTATATTTATTGTCATTATTTAGTTTTTTTGATAATCACACAAACGATTTTATTATTTTATTTGGAATTTGGCTTCTTTTAATATTTAAAAAACCTATAGAGTTTATTGCTAAGTTTATTGCTAATATTTGGAATTTTATAAAAAAAGAAGATGAAGACAATTCAATAGGTGTTGCAATAGGATGTGATAATCCATTTTTATATAAGGTAGAAACTGATAATGAAACACATCAAAAAAATAATGTAAAAAAAGGAAATTTAGTTTATTTAGAACTTCAAGACAATATTGGAACTGTTGGTATTATTTTTAATGAAAAACATTTATTGAACAAAAAATGGTTAAGTATATATATATTAGAAGATTCTAATAATGAGCCTTTAAAAATAAATATAAAAACAAATACTTTTTTAGAAAACAATAACACTATTTATTCTAAAACAAATTTAGTTTATAGTTTAAATATTGATTCTTTAAATAATGAAAACAAAGAGTTTATTGAATCTAATTATATTTATAAGAATAAAGATAACTTCATAGGTTTTGTTAGTAACGATTCTGATATAAATAAAATAAAATTTCATATACTAATAGATGTAAATAATGAAAAACATTTAAAAATAGGGGAAGGAACAATATTATCTTCAAAAATATTTAGAAAAACTACTTTATTTCAAATACTAAATGGTTTAACAGTTGAAGAAAAATTAGAAAAATATAACAATCATGGGTATACAACGGTTACTGCCAAGAAAATAGGTTCTTATGAAGATTCTACAAATAAATTATCTCTTATAAAGTGGTTTCCTCATATTTATTCGCCTGTTTTTCTATTGGATGATAGCATGGATACTTATGACTATTCAAAATTCATAGGAAAATTACCCGATACAAATCTTGGAATTCCAATTAGTGATTATAACTCACTTATAACCCATAATACGGCAATACTTGGTGTATTAGGTGTTGGCAAATCAAAATTAACATTTGAATTGTTAAAAAAGATAAGTGAAAATATTGGTGCAAAAATAATTTGTATTGATATAACTAATGAATATGCAAAAGATAATGGATTGTACCAATATATAGATAGAAACAAAATTATTTGTGATGATGAAAATATTTTTAATAGCATTAATTCAACTTTTAGTAATGTTAGAAATAATACAGGAGATTCAGGAAATCAAGTATTATATAGAATTGAATTGAAAAAGAACTTATGTCAATTTCTATTTGATCAAGACGAATTTACGCCCAATAGTATATTTTCATTAGATAAAAGAGTTAGAATTTATAATATTGATTATCATAAAGTTTCTAAAGGTAATAAGGAAACAGGAGCTTCTTTATCTACCACAGCTTTAACACATGCTGAGAAAACAAGAATATTAGCAGAAGAAATTTTTAAAATCATAAGTAAGTTACCTTTAGATGAGAATCAAAAAGCAAAAGTACTTTTAGTTTTTGAAGAAGCACATGCTTTAATTCCAGAAGGTGTTACGGCATCAAATTCTGGAGATAAAACTGCTTCTAATGGAACAGCAAAAATAATATTGCAAAGTAGAAAATATGGATTAGGAAGTTTTATAATAACGCAAAGAACAGCTAATGTTAGTAAAAGTATTTTAAATCAATGTAATACAATTTTTGGAATGAAAGTTTTTGATGCAACAGGAAAACAATTTTTAGAAAATTATATTGGAAATGAATATGCAAATAGTTTATCAATACTAGAAGATAGACATGCTGTAGTTACTGGTAAAGCAATGAATTTAAAGCAGCCTGTAATTATTAGTTTAAATGATATGAATGAAGTAACACAATAGGAGAATAAAATGGATTTTGCTAAATGTACCTTAGATAATAAAAAATATAAAATTTGTGATTTTGAGAAATTAGATCAATCTGAGTTAGATCATAAACGAAGATTCTTAGTATGTAAATGTGGTGGACCTGCATTTTTTAGAAAAGCATCTACAAGTGGACAAGGAGCTTGCTTTGGAGCACGACCTCATAAAAAAGATTGTGATTTATCTTCTCTTGAGAATGAAAATATTGGAGGTGTTTTAACGGCAGAGGAAAAAGAATTTGTTAATTCCGGGAAAGAAATAGTTTTAGACTTACAATATGGAGCTATTAAAAATAAACATATTGTCGAATCGGAGGAAGATACAGAAATTGGTAAAAATAAAGGTACTAGTCATTCTTCAATTAATGGTAAATCAAATAGCATGCTACAAAGAAGATTAAGCACATTACTTCGTACTTTAATTAATGAAAAAGATTTTTTCAAAGATTCAAAACAAAAAATTCATTTCAAAGCTAAAAATCCTTACAATGCAGGAAATTTCTTTATTCATTCTGATTATATTACAACTGATTATGTAGATAAAATAAATTTTAGAAGCTATAGAGCAGTTTGGAGTATGATTTCATCGGTAAGATATTCAAAGATAGATAATAGTTTGTGGATTAATACAGTAGGAAATGATACTATCAGTATTTTAATTGATAATGAATTAAAGGATATTTTTATTGAAAGATTTAAAGTTAAAGAGCTAGAATACTTATCTGGTAAGTATGTATTATCCATTTGTAAATTGAGAAAATCTAAAAATGATAAGATTTACTCAAAAGTTGAAGATATATCTTATATATCAGTTCTTTGATATGAACCTATCTAAATCCCTCTATATAAAAGGCCTACAATGCCCAAAAGCACTTTGGCTAAAGAAGTATAAAAAAGAAGTTCTTATGCCTCCTGATGAAGCTGCTCTTGCTGTATTTGAAAGAGGTAATGAAGTAGGGGAATTAGCCTGTAAACTATTTGCCCCTGGAAAAGAAGTTGTTTATACTAAAGACTTCTCTTCTATGATAAGTATTACAAAAGAGTATATAGAACAAGGAGTGCATAATATCTATGAAGCTACTTTTGTTTATGATGGTATTTTAGTATTAGTAGATATTCTTGTAATTAAAGAGGATGGAGTTCATATATATGAAGTTAAAAGTTCAACATCAGTAAAAGAGATTTATATTCATGATACTTATATACAAGCCTATGTATTAAGCAAACTTGGATTTAATGTTATGAGCTCAAACCTTGTACATATTAATAACTTTTATGTAAGAGAAGAAGACTTAGATTTAAATGAACTCTTTAGAATTGCAGATATAAGCCAAGAAGTAGAAGACTTACAAAAAGATATTCCAAATGTTTTAAAAAACTTTGAGAAATATTTAGATGATAAAATAAATGAACCAAATATTGATATAGGTAAACACTGTAAAACTCCTTATGCCTGCGATGCAATATCTTATTGTTGGAAAACTCAGCGAAAAATACCTGAGTATTCAATTTTTAATATCTTTAATCTAGGAAGTAAAAAACAAATAGAGTTATATTCTCAAGGCATAATAAAAGTAGAAGATATAGCAGAAGACTTTGAAATGACAGCTAATCAAAAACAAGCAGTACAAAACTATAAATCTAAAGAAACATATATTAATAAAGAAAAAATACAAGAGTTTTTAAATACTCTTACTTATCCAATATATCATCTTGATTTTGAGCCCTTTCAACAAGCAATTCCTTTATGGGAAGGAATATCTCCTTTTATGCAAATACCTTTTCAATACTCACTTCATATAGAACAAGAGAATGGAAGTATTGAACATAAAGAATTTTTAGCTATTGATGGAATTGACCCAAGAGAAGAATTATCAAAGAATCTATGTAAAGACATTCCTCTTAATGTAACAGTTTTGGCTTATAATATGAGCTTTGAGAAAAGTGTAATAAAAAAACTAGCTAGAAACTTTCCAAACTTAAGCTCAAATCTTCTCTCAATAAATGAAAATATGAAAGACCTAATGTTACCATTTCAAAAGAAATATTATGTAACACCTTCAATGAAAGGTTCTTATTCTATAAAATATGTACTACCAGCTTTGAATAAAAAAATGCAAGAAGCTTATAAATCTCTTGATGTTGTACAAAATGGAAGCCAAGCTATGAATGCATATGCTAATTTATCTAAAGAAGATGAGGTAAGTAAAGTGAAAATAAGAAAAGGCCTTTTAAAATACTGTGAATTAGATACTTTGGCAATGGTTAAAATACTTAATAAATTAAAGGAAATAAATGGGAAAAATTAATGAAAATGCGATTAATGCATTACCAAATATTTTAAGAAGATTATCAAATAAAGAAGCCTTATCTCTTGAACATTTATCTTTAGAATTTCTAGCTCCAATTAGTACATTAAGAGATAATATTAATAAATATATAATACCTTCTTTTCCTAATAATATTTCCTTTCATAAATGTACCAATTCTTGGGTTTCAGATAAAGACTTTTTATCAGAAACATTATTAAGTGCTGAAGAAATAATTACAATGAAAATTCTAGAAAATAATATATCCCAATATGGTTTAAAATTTGAAAAGAATGCTAGATTATTATTTAATAGATTTAAAAGAAGAGCATCCTTACAAGTTTATAAAAAAACTAACTTTGAAAAAATCACTAGAGAAACAGAATCTATATTTGCAATAATGAAAAATACAATAAAAAATAAAGATGTTTTATTTTGTACTTATAATAAAAAAGACCGAATTATATATCCTTTGAAAATAGTGATGTTTGATGGTTATTGGTATGTTTTGATTTATGAAGAAAATGAAAAAATTATAAAAACATTTCATTTAAAAAGTATTTTAAATATTAAAGCTGAAAATAGAAAATATGAATTAAATACAGATTCAATTAACAAGAAATTAGATTCTGCAATCAATGCACATTTTAAAGATAAAGATTTAATACTTGTTCAATTAGATATTCATGAGAAAGTAGTGAAATATTTTGAAAGAAGACCTTTATCTAAAAATCAAAAACTTTCGCCTTCGAGTCAAAAGAACTACATAAAAATGGAAATATTCATTAGTGATTATATGGAAATAATTCCTACAATACAACAATATATACCTTATATAAAAGTAATTTATCCAGAAAAACTAGCTATTCAAATAGAAAAACAAAATAAAGATTATTATAAATATGACCTCTCAGATTACTAAAACGGATTGAACCGTTTTTACTTGTTATAAAATTCCTTATAAATAAAATAACTCTTTTTAGAGTATAAGGAAAATTATGCAAATAGACGGACATCATACGTTAACTTACGTATTAGCAAGAATGGTTGGTTTTGAGCATGTAGATGCAAATACAGTTGCACATGCAGCTCAATATGTAGACGACGCAACAAATGCGGGGAATATAGAATTTACAAACGGTGCAATGTTTAGTAGAATTAGTTCTGCTCACACAATGGAGGCATATGATTTAAAACATTATTTAAATGCACATGAAAACCACTTGGTTTGGGTTCCATTTCATTTTCTACCTGGAAATGATGGGAAAGAATCTGGAGAAAATATTGAGGGAAGTTTTATTAAAAAACTAATTTGTAAACCTGATAGTTATGTAGCTTCAGATATGTTAGACGCTTGTATGAAAGATAAAGATAAAGATTATTCTTTACATCGTTTAGGAATTACAATGCATGTGTTTGCAGACACATTTGCTCATCAAGGTTTTGCTGGTGTTGTGCATAGAGTAAATAAAGTTAAAAATTTGATATGCCATAATTATGAGATGGATTTTTTTGATAAATTAAAATCTGGAGCATTAAGTAGAAGATTTCCAATGGGACATGGTGCTGCTTTAACCTGTCCAGATATGCCATTTTTAAAGTGGAGTTATACAAATGGTTTAGGAGACGTGGTTAAAAGGGATAATTTAACTATTTTTATGGAAGCCTGTTTAAATTTACTTGAACAATTGGGAAGATATCTAGAGGAGATTGGAAAAGAAGTAAAAGTATACAAACAAAAAGATCTTGATCAAATTAAATATAATTTTGAAAACTTTTTAAGTGATGATGGCGAAGATAGACATGAAAAATGGCTTGAATCAATTAAAATAGGAGAGTTTTCTTTTGGTGCAGTTGATTTAGAATATATTGGAAAAGGAATAGGTTCTTGGAAGCATATATCAATTAATCAAGATAAATCAAAAGATTTAGATGATGATATGTTTGAGTTTTCTGATGATTTTATGAAAAGTGATTGGAGATTATTTCATGTAGCTTTAAAAGCACATAGATTTGATCTAATTAATGATCTTTTACCAAAATATGGAATATGCGTATCATGATTAAAATAAATAATAATAATCAAAAAGGAGAGAGCAAATGTATTTAAGAAAAGTAGCGATATTAGTATTTATGTTTATGATTGTTGGCTGTGTTTCTATTCCACCAGAAGCGCCACAGTTATCAGTAGAACTGGG
>SPKZ01005958.1_pt1 | contig 12238 bp, 13 predicted proteins | sample 2456571 | NCBI WGS metagenome assembly SPKZ01 (sample SAMN11192286, study PRJNA482655) | marine metagenome | biome: ENVO:00000447; feature: ENVO:00000244|ENVO:00000211|ENVO:00000569|ENVO:00002023; material: ENVO:00002151; isolation source: ocean water from marine abyssalpelagic zone ...
GGATGGAGCTTCTCATCTACCCCGAGCTGCGCGATGGCTGAAATCAGTTGAACATCGTCTGATGGAATGTCTCGGTCCATATCAACCACACCGTCAAACAAGACCAAAGGCGCTAGAGCGTCATCGCGCATGGACAGGCCTACAGCCCGCCGCATCCCAATCAAGCTGACACCTGGAGCGGTAAGCAAGGTCTGAACGTATCCTGTCTCCACGCTAGCGGTAAAGACAGCCGCGTCCACCTCTCCTGCGAGCAGCGCTGTTGCGGCTGTGGATCCTGAAAGTGGAACGATGGGTTCCCAGGTTCCGCCCCACTCAGATTGGACGCGCTCGGTCATCTCGTGTGTCCCGGACCCTTCGGCGCCCGCCGCAATCCGCGCGGATTTCAGATTACCGAAATCCATGGTGTCTTCTGTTACGAGGTCGGCGCGAGCAAACACCCAGAATGGCTCTGCGAACATGCCGCCCAGCGATAGCAAACCTTCACGATCTTCATCGCTCGCAATCCCGCCCTGGAGCAAGGCAACATCCGCGTCCCCGGCTTTCAGAAGTGCGAAGTTCTCGACCGTTCCCGCGGTTTCGAGCACCTCGACCTCGATTCCATGCGCTCCCAAGGCCTCAGCATACTGCTCTGCGAGTGCGTAATATTGTCCATCTACGCCGCCCGCCGCGAAACGGATTTCCATGGGAGGAGGCGGCGCGATGAAACGCATCGTGATGATCAAAAGTATAAGTAAACCAGCCGCAACAGGGCCGTAGACCTTCAACGCATCTGTCATGAATTAACCCTCAACACAGCGCACTTCGGCGCCTAATCTGCAATCATAGATGAAGCTTATGGCATAGATTGACATGATTTGAGTCGTTTTCATGAAATCCTTCCCCTATATTGTAGCGAACTGACTTCTCTAACGTCTGGAACGATCGATGAATATGCGGAATCTCGCAGTTTGGGGCCTGATCGCAGTGCTCCTTTTGGGCCTCTTGGCCGTCATGCAAAGCAACCCGTCTCAAGCGGGCGCTCAGAAAGTAGATATTTCTGAAGTCTACGAGCTTGCTGAGAATAAACAGCTCTCTGAAGTTGTGATCACGCCAACCAAAGTGACGGCGGTCACGACCGGTAATGAGCGGATCTTTGCCCAGAAGAGCCAAGATCTTGGTGCGTTGCGCGAACGTATGATCGAATTGGACGTGCCATCTGTGGTCGATGATCCGGATACGGGCTTCAATCTCGGCGATCTGATTGTCGGCTTGTTGCCGATCATTTTCATCGTAGCGATCCTGATATTCTTCATGCGTCAGATGCAGGGCGGCGGCGGTGGCCGCGGCGCGATGAGCTTCGGCAAATCCCGCGCACGCCTCCTGACAGAGAAACAAGGCCGCGTCACGTTTGATGATGTTGCAGGCGTCGACGAAGCGAAAGAAGAGCTCGAAGAGGTCGTCGATTTCCTGAAAGACCCAGCGAAGTTTCAACGCCTCGGCGGTAAAATTCCCAAAGGCGCGCTTCTCGTAGGCCCTCCAGGAACCGGTAAAACTCTCCTTGCCCGAGCGATCGCGGGCGAAGCAGGCGTGCCGTTCTTCACAATTTCAGGCTCTGACTTTGTCGAAATGTTTGTCGGTGTCGGTGCGAGCCGCGTCCGCGACATGTTCGAGCAAGCCAAGCGCAATGCGCCGTGTATCATCTTTATTGACGAGATTGATGCGGTTGGCCGGTCACGTGGCGCCGGGCTTGGCGGCGGCAATGATGAGCGCGAGCAAACGCTCAACCAGCTCCTCGTCGAAATGGATGGCTTCGAAGCGAATGATGGCATCATCATCGTTGCGGCCACCAACCGTCCAGACGTGCTGGACCCTGCGCTCTTGCGCCCAGGCCGTTTCGACCGACAGGTTACAGTGGGCAATCCCGATGTGATTGGCCGTGAGAAGATCCTGAAGGTCCATATGCGCAATGTGCCTTTGGCAAAGGATGTTGATCCAAAGATCATCGCCCGTGGAACTCCTGGTTTCTCTGGCGCCGACTTGGCGAACTTGGTCAACGAGGCAGCGCTTCTAGCGGCCCGCCGCGGTAAACGCGTGGTGGCGATGTCTGAGTTTGAGGATGCTAAGGATAAGGTCCTGATGGGCCCTGAGCGCCGCTCCATGGTGATGAGCCAGGACGAGAAAGAGCTCACGGCATGGCACGAAGCGGGACACGCGATTGTCGCGCTTAAGGTGCCCAAGGCTGACCCTGTTCACAAAGCCACGATCATTCCACGTGGCCGCGCGCTCGGCATGGTGATGCAGCTTCCTGAGGATGATAAGCTCTCCATGAGCCGCATCGAGATGACATCTCGTTTGGCGATCATCATGGGTGGCCGCGTCGCGGAAGAAGAGAAGTTCGGCGATGAGGCGGTCACAGCTGGTGCTGCGTCTGACATTCAGCAAGCCACGCGCTTGGCGCGAGCTATGGTGACCCGCTGGGGACTGTCGGATGAGATTGGCCCGGTCGACTATGGCGAAGATCAAGGCCAAGTCTTCCTCGGACAGCAATTGGTTCAGTCATCTTCTGTGTCTGAAGAGACTTCTAAAAAGATCGAAGAAGAAGTTCGTAAGCTGATCCAAAAAGGCATGGATGATGCGCGGGACATTATGACCAAGTTCCGCGATCAGTGGTCGGCCCTTGCGGAAGCTCTGCTCGAGTTTGAAACGCTGACCGGTGATGAAATCCGAGCGCTGATCAATGATGGTACTCTGCCAGAACGCCCGGACGAACCGGATGAGCCTCCGCGTCCAAACGCGGCTGTGCCGGTCATCGGCAAACGCCGCAAAGACAAGGGCAGCGACTTTGGCGGCGAACCGGAGCCGGCGTAAATCATGGCTATGACCCGTGAAACTCTGGAAGGCTTCCTAACCGAAGCCTTCCCGGACGCTGAGATCATTCTAACCGATCTCGCAGGTGACAATGATCATTGGCAGGCTGAGATCGTCTCCGAGCAATTCAAAGGCAAACCTCGGGTTGCTCAGCACCAAATGGTCTATGCAGCGCTTAAAGGGAAAATGGGCGGCGAATTGCACGCACTTGCGCTCAAAACCCGCGCCCCTGCCTGAGTTTTAAAAACACACTCGACGAGTGCAAGACTCACGCTAGGGTTGCCTTAGATGAGCGATAATATTCACAAAATGATCTTCCACCGCATGCCCAATGCGGCCATGATCTTGGATACAAACCTCGTCTATGTAGACGCGAATGATGCCTATTGTCGGGCGGTTGGGCGGAGTATCGACCAGCTGATCGGCAATCAAATTTTCGATGTGTTTCCCGATGTTGAAGAGCGTATTTCAAGGGTTCGAGAAGTGTTCGACAGAACCCTCGCTGGCGAGTTTACTATGCTTGAAGCGCAGCCTTACCGAATGGACATGCCGGATGGTACGGTTGAGGAACGCCTCTGGCAGATTGCTCAATTCCCAATCTATTGCGAAAAAGGTCAGGTACAGTTTCTCGTTCAACGCGCCGAAGACGTGACCGAACGCGAAGCTTTGCGCGACCAGCGCGACCTGGTGACGGCTGAGCTTAATCACCGGGTTCGAAACACCTTGGCCGTAGTCCAGTCGGTGGCGGAACAAACGGGCCTGGTCTCAGATGATATCGACTCATTCTTGAGCAGCTTTAACGGCCGTCTTGGGGCGATGAGCCGAAACTTTGCCGCGCTGACCGATGCGCACTGGCAGGGTTTGGATTTTGAAACGATCCTGCGGGGTGAACTTGAACCCTATGCTGGGCCAGTTCTGGATCGGATCAAGATTGACGGAGAGCCGGTGAAGCTCACGGTACGCGCCAGCAAATTCACATCCATGATGGTCCACGAACTGATTACAAATGCGTCTAAACATGGGTTCCTGACCTCTGAAAAAGGTCAATTATCTCTGCACTGGTGGATGGATGATGACCGGTTCTATGCGCAATGGACCGAGTCTGGTTTGGAGGATGTCGAACCGCCAGAAAAAACAGGCTTTGGATTCCAGCTGTTTGATATGTTGCCCAACATTGATGTCGAACATTCGTTTGAAACCACCGGCTTAAATCTGCAGTTCAGCGTTCCGGTTACACTTAGCGTTGCGACAGGGGAGGTTTCGTTCGATGATGGCTAGTCGCCCTCTTTCTCGCGGCGCTCAGCCTCTTTCAGAGCATCGATCAGCCTTTGGAGCCGGTCCGGAATTTTTTCTCATCCTGAATACTCTCATACTTCTTCCGAAGGGCATTCGCCAAGGAATCATCCCCTTGAGTCTCCCCAGCCGGCTTTGGATCGGAATCAGATTTTCGCTTTATCAAAGTCGACCCCTCCCCTTGATGAGCTTTACGGCGCCACGATTAGGTATAACTTAGGAACTCACGCTGAAGGTCAATCTGCTTTAGACAGTTGCCTTCGTCAGGAGAAATGAACGCATGTGGGCCTCAGACCGCATAGAGAAATTGGTTCCATATCTCCGCCGCTACGCACGCGCAGCTACGGGTAATACGTCGGTAGGCGATGCTTGTGTTGAGCGCACGCTGCAAAAAGTTTTAGACCTCTCAATGCAGCCGGACTTCGAGTTTGATCAATATGATCGAGAGGGTCTGTATCAGCTGCTCGATGTCGAGCTTGATCAGATTCAAAAAACCAGAGAGGCCAAAGCGCGGCGCGCGCTGCTTTTGACGGCTGTTGAGGGTTTCCCAAGCACCGTGGCTTGCAGAGTGCTGGGGGTTCGGCGTGACGAGCTGCTACAGCTGATAGAGCTGGCGGAGCAGGACTTTGCGTCTTCAACGGCGACTGGCATGCTCATCGTTGAAGACGAACCATTTATCTCGGCGCAGCTTAAGCGGATTGCGGAAAGCCTCGGTCATCGGGTCGTCGCGATCGCGGCGACAGCCTCTGAGGCCGTTGCTTTGAACGCAGAGCATAGACCGGATATCGTCCTGTGTGATATTCATCTGGCCGATGGATCCATGGGTACGGATGCCATCGCAGAGATGAACCTACCTGAATCGGTTCCAGTGGTTTTTGTGACGGCCTATCCAGAAAAGTACCTGTCGACGACGAATGAGGGTCCGTCCTATTTGATCACCAAACCCTTCAATCCGGACTATTTAAAAGCGGTCATCGGCCACGCGCTGATCAATGTGCAGAGCGCGTAGCCGGTCTAAGTCCGATTAGCTTGATGATTTAGGCTTGGCCTTGCGTACACGGATGCGCGGCCAAATCAGTTTCATCCAGATCCACAAGAACAGACCGATCAGGATGATCCAGGGCAGACCAACGGCAAACGCTGTAATCACCGCGGCAATCGCAGCCGATAGATTATAGAAGAAGTCGCCAAAGGCTTCACCCAGAGGGTTTTCACGAGAGCCACTAAAGGCCGGAACTTTGGTCTGATAACCAATCGTAAGGGACGACATCGAAACGCGCAGACGCAGCGTTTTCAGCTGCGCTTCAATGCTCTCAATATCACCCGTAACGCGGGCCAATTCTCGTTCAATCTGAAGCAGCTCACCGAGTTCACCGTCGCGCCGCTCCAGGAGGTTTAGGAGGCGGCTCTGGAGTGTCTTTTGCGCCTCGAGGCGTGCGCCGGTATCGACGATCTGTCGGGTCAAATCCTCGGCGCTGGTTGAGCGCTGGGTAATTTCTCCGCCGGCGCTTTCCGTATCGGCCTCGACGCCGGACATGAACGATTCGATCCAATCTGGGGTCGCGCGGATCGAAAGATTGCCTGAGGCATAGTCTTCGTCCTGGCTGTATACGTTTGAATTGATGACGATGCAGGTATTGGTACCAGCTGCGCGACAAGCCGCAATATGCGCCGCCATCATAGGATCGACACCCCCTTTCGGAAGCGTCAGCCCGAGATTGTGGCTATAGGCGATGTATTGCTCGGCGGTTGGCTCCCCCGTCGCGGGTTCCACCGGGGCAGATTCGCCGCGCGGACCACGGGCGCTTTTCAAACTCCGACTGGTATCGAACTCGGCCACCTCGTCCGCCATCATCGGCGCAGGAGCCGGCGCCGAAGCGGATCGCTCATAGTCGCCGCCGCCTCCGCCGCCACAGGCGGTGAGCCCAAGCGCGCCAAGTGCGACGATCCAAATTTGTGGTTTCATTACATCCTCCATCACCCACCCAACGTCTTGTCTAAACGGGGCAAAATCAGGACGCAAATAAAGGCAGCGCCGCCCTAAACGTTTTTCGGGGGCTTAAGACGCCGTTTCGTGACATGCGAGTCGACCTTATCGCCGGTCTGTTTCTCGCCGCGCATATAATGGCGCTGCCAGCCTGCGGCCATCGCCTCTTTATCGCCGGAGACGAGTTTATTGTTAAAGTCGCCTCGGCTCTCAGCCCAGCCATGAAACTCTTTTTCGAGTTTTGGATTTGTGCTCAGCCGCTTGCGGACCGGTTGGATCTCTTCAAGCTTTCCATGCTCGATTGGGACGATGAAACAGAAGGGTTCGCCCTTCTCAAACACGACCTCACATGGGCGGGTCATCTGCCAGTTCATCGTGAAGGGAAAGGGCAGCCAATCGGTTTCAACCAGGCCGGTCAAAGGCGCGATTCCGTCTTTGAAAAAGTTCGGGGCCCCCATCGTCATTAAGCCCCAGCCCGGCGGTGTGCGGAACAGGTGCCCCGTATGAAACGTCACGATGCCGCGCTGAAAATGGCTGTCGGCGAAAGATGGAATGGCGCGTGGATCACCGCGCGTTTTCAGGGTGATGTCTTGCTTGTCCGGTCCGCCATTCCAGATGATTTTGAGATCCATCGGGCATAGGATCTCCCAGCCAGTTGAGTTTGCCATGGAGAGTGGCAAGCAGCGATAAGGCTGGCGGTCTGGAAACGCATCCATCCAGTCACGATTGCTTCGGCCAGGTACGATCTCTGGCGCGACAGCATGGATTTTGTAACAATCGAGATGCATCTCTGATCCTTTGTCTTGGACTTGACCCTGAGACGATTTCCTGCCCCAAGGCCGTCATGCCTGCAAGTCCATCTGACCTTTTCGCTTATCTTGATGATTTAGAAATCGCCCACTCAACGGTGGAGCACGCGGCCACATTCACGGTCGAAGAGGGCCGGCATCTAAAAGCTTCAATGCCGGGCGGGCACAGCAAAAATCTGTTCATGAAGGACAAGGATGGAACCATCGTCCTGATCTCCGCTTGGGCAGACAGTCAGCTGAAGCTGAACCAGCTCCACAAACTCATCGGAAACCGGCGCCTCTCATTTGCCAGCGCAGAGCTGATGGTGGAGTGTTTGGGTGTGGAACCGGGATCGGTCACCGCATTTGCTTTGATGAATGATAAAGATCAGCGGGTCCGTTTCATCGCAGACGCAGCATTAATGGGGTTCGACAAGGTTAACTTCCACCCCCTCGTGAACACCGCCACGACGGCTATCGCGCGGGAAGATCTTCGTCGATTTGTAGAGGCGACGGGGCATTCGCTGACAGTGGTAGATTTTTCGACGCTGTAAGGATCTGCGATGCCGAGGCGCGAATGGCGCTGCGGTCCTCTTCGGGCAATGGGATAAGACCCTTTTCAATCAGATAGCCATCTGGCCCCCAAGCGTCTTCCTGAATGAATTCGGCGACATAGTCTGAAAGGCCGGGTACGATGGGCAGGTTCTCACGCTTCACGTAGAAATACATGCTGCGGGAGACGCCGTATTCTCCGGTTGAAATGTTCTCAAACGTTGGTGCGATATCGCTAATTCTACCGCCTTTCACGCGGTCGAGATTCTGTTCGAGAAAGGAATAGCCGAGCACGCCGACAGCATCTTCATTGCGCAGCAAAGTGTTGATGATCGAGCTGTCATTCTCACCGCTATCGATCCACGCGCCATCATTGCGGATCTCTCTCGCGCGCGCTGCAAAGGCCATTGGATCTGCTTTTTGCAAAGCGGCGAGTTCCGGAACACCGAGCGCGCCGCGTTCCATCGCAATCTCGGCAAAGGCGTCTCGCGTACCAGATGTCGGCGGTGGCCCTGAGACCAGGATCCGCATGCTCGGAAGCGCGGGATTGATGTCATTCCAATACCGGTGCGGATTGGCCCGCCAGCCGCCTTCGCCATCTGGCAGCTCGGCAGCAAGGGCGAGGAAGATCTCTGTCTTGGTGAGATTAAGATCCGGACCTGACTTTCCATTAGCCAGAACGATCCCGTCATATCCAATTTTGATCTCAAACGGGTCTACGATTCCAGCTTCCAAGCAAAGCGCGCGCTCCCCGTCTTTGATTTTGCGAGATGCGTTGATGATAGACGGTTCATCTGGACCGATCGCATTGCAAAACGCTTTGAACCCGCCGCCTGTACCGGTTGTTTCAACAATCGGCGCCGGATGTTCTGAGATGGCCCCAAATTGTTCCGCGACTGTGGTGGAGAAGGGGGCGACGGTCGACGAGCCGACAATCTTGATTTTCTGTGCGCCGCCAAGCCCCTCAATCGGCACCAGAATGTCTGGTTCCGGCACATCGGCGAGGTCTGTACTGGATCCGCACGCGGCGGCGCCAAACATCGCAATGGCGGCTAAGAGACTGCGCAAGATCTGCTCCGTGTTCAAAACTTGGTGCTCGCTTATCTGAGTTGTGTGACAGGAACGTGTTAGTGTCTGCTCATTCAACAGCAATGTAATCGACACGCTCGTATCCAAACCGCCGGCAGACCTCGACCAGGCGCGCCTGTTTGTTGGGAAGGCTGGTCAGCCAAACATGACCGCCTTCAAGATCTGGCGCTGCGCCGTCTGGCATGACCCGGAGCGTCTGCCGCGCGATCGCCTCACCGCTATCGATAAAGGTCACCGGATGTGGAACGGTCGCTGCGAGCTCCCCGCGAATAAGCGGGAAGTGGGTGCAGGCGAGGACCACGGTATCGATTTGGTCGCCGCCTTCGGCCTTGAACAACGGGGACTGCGCTTCTCGGAAGGCTTCTAGCGAGACCGCCTCGCCCGAAGCGATCTGCTCAGCCATCCGAACCAAAGCGACGGAGCCATGCATGATCACACGCGCTTCGCTGGCAAAGTCTTCGATCAAGTTTGCGGTGTAGTCGCGCTTCACGGTGCCTGGCGTCGCAAGCAGGCCAATGGTGCCTGTGCGCGTGATCGCGGCTGCGGGTTTGATCGCCGGAACTGTGCCCACAACTGGGATGTCGAGCGCGGCGCGAACATCTTCAAGCGCGAGCGTGCTGGCAGTGTTGCAAGCGATCACGAAGACATCCGGGCGCGCCACCTGGCAAAGCGCCTTGGCCACGAGGGGTAGCCTGGCGCGCAGGTCAGCGTCTGATTTGTCGCCATAAGGAAAGAAGCCGCTATCCGCCGCATAATTGACGGCCAAGGTCGGGGCCAAGGCCTGCAGCTCCCGCGCCACGGTGAGCCCGCCCATGCCGGAATCAAAAACAAGTACGTTGCCAGTCAAACGAGAGGTCATGCGTTCTGGTAACGCGGTTTGCGGTAACAGGGAATTACCAATACTTGCTCTCTCGTATGCAGCTTGGTATTGTGCGCTGCAACATAAGCCGGGATCGTCGATGTCTGACCAGAATCTACCGAAAGATGCAGCGCCATTGTCGCCGCTTGAATATTGGCAAGAGAGCCTAAAAACCTGGGTGGATTTCTCTCAGCAGACTGCTCAGATCATGACCCATCAAATGAGCGGTACGCCGCGTGGCAAGCGACCGATGGACGCTGATGCAGAAACGCTTTCCGGGGAACTTTTGCGGACCTTCTCGGATATGAATCTACGGCATTGGCAAAACACTGCGCGCCTGCTGGAAAGCCTTCCGGGTTGGATGCGCGTGCCAAATAACATGACCGGATCAGCTCTGGTCGACTGGTATGATAAGGTTCAGCGCCAGTCGGGTTTCTCCGGGTCGATGCAGGCTTCAACCAAAGAACCAGCGCAGCCGGCAATGCGGATCGCGCCCGAAATGCTGTCATCGCCGGATGGCGCGGCTGACGATTTGACCCGCATCAAGGGAATCGGCCCAAAGCTCTCCGCGCGCTTGAATGATCTCGGCATCTATCACTTCAAGCAGATCGCAGCATGGACTAAAACGGAAGCGCAATGGGTCGATGAGTACCTGGCGTTCAAAGGACGCGTCGGCCGTGAGAAGTGGATTAAGCAGGCGCGCGCGCTGACCGCGAATGGATCCGCGCTCATCCATTAGTTCTGCTGGCCTGCCCGCAAATCTAACGCAGCTAGACTGGTGCGTATGCTGACCTTCTGAATATGCGCTTGACCTCGTCCGTCCGCCGCTTAAGCCGAGGCGGGAAATGCGGTGAGGGTTATGCGAGAAACACGCACACCATCAGATTGGATGATGTTCGCTGTGCTCACCGCGCTTTGGGGGGCGGCGTATGCTTTTACGCGTCTCGCTGTTAGCCAATCCGAGCCGAGCGAAGGCTTCTCACCCCAACTGATCATTCCGATCCGTTTAACTGGCGGGGCGGCATTGCTGTTGATCGTGGCTCTATGGAGTGGTCAGGCTTGGCCACAACTTCGACAGTGGCGTGCATGGGTCGCAATGGCGGTTATGGGCTTTGTCGGCACCGTTGCTCCATTCTTATTGATCACCATCGCGCAGCAAACGGTCGATTCGAGCCTGGCAGCGTTGTACGTGTCGGCCGCGCCGCTTTTCGTTGCCACCATGGCGCATTTCGCCTTTCATGATGACCGGATGCATTTGCGGAAAGTGCTAGGGATCTTGATCGGGTTTGCGGGGGTCGCGGTTCTGTTTGGGCCCGAAGCCATGGCGTCCTTTGGATCCGCCAGCGTGACCGCCCAGGCGCTTTGCTTGCTGGCGACGTTCTTTTACGCGCTCTCCACGATTACGGCGCGGTTCGCCAAAGACATCCAGCCCTTCGTGTTCTCAGCGGGGTTTGTCAGTTTTGGCGCCATCATGTCTTGGCCGCTTTTGTTGTGGGTTGATTTTGAAGCGCTGAATCCATCGGCGAGCGCGATTGCCGGCGTGGTCGGATTGGCCATCGGACCAACGGCGATGGCGTCCTTGCTCTACGTGATATTGGTGCAGCGAACGAGCGCGACATTCCTCTCACTCACCGGCTACACGATCCCGATCTTCTCAGCGGTCGTCGGCTATTTGGCGTTCGCAGAGCTACAGAGCTGGAACGCGCTGCTAGCCTTCGCGCTCATCCTTGGCGGCGTATGGATCTCGCAAAGAATGAGCGCCAAAGCCGTTACAGATTGAACACGCCCTCAATCACGGTCACACTATTTCCGCGCAGTTTGACCCGATCTCCGACCAGTTCCGTCTCAATAAACGCACCGCGACCTGGATAGGCTTGGTAGCATTTTGCGTGGGTTTTATCCGCGAGCAGCTTGAATATCGGTGCGACCATGCAATGCCAGCTACCGGTTGCGGGATCTTCTGGAATACCGCTGCCAGGCGCAAAGAAGCGGCTTGTCACATCAACACCGTCGCCGTCCAGGGCGAGGCATCCAAAGTTGCCCATGCCCCAATTCCCATCGCTATAGCCGAGTGTTTTCAGGCGTTCGAGATCTGGGACGAGCGCTTCAATATCAGCAGCCGTCTCATACACGGCGACATAGCAGGGCCCAACAAAGCTTCGAATGGGCGGCTTGCCGAGGGCTGCAGCGATCTCCGCATCCGTTTCAGCGTCCATGACCTCTTGAGCCGGGAAATCCATCTCAAGGCGACCATCCGCTAATCGAGAGACAAACAAGTCCCCTGATTTGCGCGTTTGGAACCGGATCTGGTCGCCATCAAACCCCGCAATCGCATAGAGATAGTGTCCTGCGGCCAAGGTCGCGTGGCCGCACAAAGGGACCTCAACAGCTGGCGTAAACCAACGCAGTTCCCATACACCGTCGCCGGCGGGGACGATGAAGGCGGTCTCGGCGACGTTGTTTTCCGCGGCAATCTTCTGCAGTGTTTCGTCGGGCAAGAATGCGTCGAGCGGCATCACACAGGCCTGATTGCCTTCAAAGGTCTGACTTGCAAACGCATCAATTTGTGCGAACGGAATGGTCGCCATGGGAGCCTCCTATCTAAGGGATAGCGCAAGCTGTCACACCCGGTGAGACAGGACAAACCATGATTTCTAAGCGATTGATCAGTCTTCCTGATCTGCTGAATTAAACTCTATGACCCGTCAGTTTTTCTGATCCGAAAGCGCCCAATTGTGCGCGACGGGGCCATGCCCTTGTCCAAGGCCGGGGGCTTGTTTGATCGCCTCGTGGAGATAGTCGCGGGCGCGTTCCACGGCTTCA
>SPKZ01008462.1_pt1 | contig 12225 bp, 12 predicted proteins | sample 2456571 | NCBI WGS metagenome assembly SPKZ01 (sample SAMN11192286, study PRJNA482655) | marine metagenome | biome: ENVO:00000447; feature: ENVO:00000244|ENVO:00000211|ENVO:00000569|ENVO:00002023; material: ENVO:00002151; isolation source: ocean water from marine abyssalpelagic zone ...
CGGTATCGGCGGTACGTTCGCTTTCCACGCGAGCCGGGATAACAACGTCACGTCCGAGGGCGCCAACGGCTAATGCCCTTCTACGGTCCATCTTGGATTTCGTATTGGAAGGGCCAAGGGTTCTTCGGAAATATCGATCCGGGCTCGGTAAAGAGCCGCACGCTACTTTGGTCCCAGTTCTGGGGGTACGCTTAATGGCGACGAGTGCGACATACAACGGGATCACTTGGACGTGGACCGAGGATCGGACGACGGGAACGTACGTCAACGGTGATCCGTACGTCATTATCGGAGCAGGGCTTACGTTGACCGGTACGACTCCCGCGATGGCGACGGGTCGCAACGGGATCGAGGTCAACCCGACCCAATTCACGAATCAGGGGTGGGACGACAGAACGAGCAATTACGACGCTTCGCTCCGTCCGACCTTGCCCTACTCAACTTCGGCTGGTGACTCGGTAATCAAGACGCGATCGATGACCACGGCGGACCAGTCGGGGTATATCGCGGGCCAGCCCGTGAACCAAGCCCCGGCGGATACTTACGGCGACCCGACCCGGACGGACATCCGCGAGGCTGGCATCCTGACAGTGGTTTCGGCCGCCCCGGCGTCTACCGCGTTCCGGCCGTCTCCGTTTGACCCGACCACGACGACGCACCTGATCAGCGAGATCGACCAGACCCGCATCCCGAACGGTTCTGGGTCTGCGCTTCCGGCAATCGACCCTGGAACAATCGATCTTGACGGTCGCACGCTCGCGATTCTTGAGCGCCGGTTTGCCCGGTATCAATTGGACATCCAGCCGCTCGCGGCGGGTCGTGGCACGCGGCCATACTTTCAGATGAACAACTACGACGGCTTTGTAGCCCGCGATATCTACGAAGCCATCTTGATGCTCCAACTGGACTACACCTATGCGGCGAAAGAGGATTTGCTGCACGGGATGATTCAGTACGGGCTTGACTTGTACTACGAGCACAAGAACACGTCCGTTGAGATGCACGGCGGCCGGAAGATGGCGATGATCTTCGCGGCGTACATGATCGACAACGCGACGATGCTCGCGGATATTAAGGTCTGGGGGCGCGAACGCCGGTTCTACGATGACTTGCGATGGAACTGGACGCCCGAATCCGGTCTGCACCTGTGGGGTGAACTCGGCCTGTCCGAGGACGACTACTGGACGAAGATCGTAGACGGGACCGGCAACGGCTCGACAGCCGATCCGCAAGGGCGGGTCGATGGCGGTTTTGATCCGGTCGCGGCGTCGTACGACCAAATCCACGGTTCGCCAAAGATGGCGGCGTACTCGCTCATCTGCCGCGAGCTGCTGCCTGACCTTGAAGAGTTCTGGCACACCGACAGCCTTGCGGCCGGTGACCGTACCGGGTTCTACGGCGGGTGGACGCTGCCTGACGAGTACGAGCTTGTCACGGTTGTCGCTGACGGCGGTACGCAGGACGGCGTAGGCCGGTGGCCAACTCGGGACGGCAACGCGATCTTCGGATCAGGGTCCGCCGCTTACAAGTCCGATTTCGCCCAGTCGATCAGCGATACGGTCCGCACAACGCAGCCCATGCTGCCCCCATCGATCACGCCCTACAACCCGGCGTCTGTCGTCCAAGGCTCGCAGGAAGTGACGCTGGCGGCGTTCGACCGGATCACACCGGCCGGATATCCGTCTTACTGGGCGCAGTACCCGAGCCACCCGTCCCCTGGTTCGTACCCGTACATCGTTCCAGATCAGATTAGGTACACCACGGACGGGACCGACCCGACGGCAAGCAGCACGCTCTACAGCGGTGCGTTCACTGTGACGGACGCTGACGCGGTGGATGGCGTGGTCGAGGTCCGAGCGCGCTCTTTCAACTCTTCATTCGACCCCTCCGGGGTCATGGTTTCGAGGATTGGTGTTGTGTCAGACGCATCTATACCGGTTCAGACGGCCAGCCAAACGTCCGGATCCTCTGGTGTCGCGAGTGTAACGGCGACTTTCGGGGCTACGCCTACGGAAAACAACCTGCTCGTCGCTACTATTGCTGCCCGGTTTACGGGTGCGTCTAATGGTGTTCAGATGCAGTCGGCCGGGTGGACGCTTTTTGAGCAAAACTACAGTCCGAGCGGTGCGCCAAGTACGGCCGTGTACTACAAGACCGCCGGGGCATCCGAATCTACGACGGTAACCGGTGAGACGACGACCGGCACGCGGCGCATGGCGATTGTCGTTGCCGAGTATCCGATCGCGAACCCGGTCCTTGCGGCTTCGGCCAGCGACACAAGCGGACAGGTCGTGTCCGAGATTACGGCGCTGAGTACCGGGACCACGGCATCGGTGACCCAGCCGAAGGTCGCGATCGCCCTTTGGGCAGGGCAGACCGATTCGTCTCTGAGCACCGGTGGGCTGACGTACACCAATTCGTTTGTCGAGCGTGACGCGATCGGGGACGACACGGCCGGACGTGCTGTTGGTGTTATCGCGTCAAAGGCGATCACAGCCGACGGGACGGTGAGCGAGACGGCGACGGCGACGACCGCTAATTCGTGGTCGGGCGTCGGGCATATGCTCGTGTTCAACTCTCCGGACTCGACGCCCCCGACCGTTGAGGGCGCGACAATCAACGCCGCAGGTAACGAGATCGCCATCACGTTCTCGGAGGCGATGAACAACAGCAACACCACCGGGTTTTCGCTGTCCGGTTCCGGCAACAACAACCAGACGTACACGCTCAGCACTCCGGTTTGGTCGGTGGGTGATACAGTCCTGACGTTTGCTATCGGGACCGGTACGGTTCAGGCAGACGGTCAGGCCGAAGGCGAGTCGGTCAACTCAATCCAGTTGAGCTACACCGCTGGGAATGTTCGGGACGTTGCTGGCAACTCGCTTGCGGACTTCTCGAACCGGACCAGTGGGATTACAAACGGATCGACGCAAGGCCTCGAAACGGTCACCGCCCAGATTCAGACCGATGGAACGGTTCGCGTGTCGTCAAGCAGGCTCGCGGGCCTCTGGGGCTCGACGGTGACCGTCAAGACAAGCGCGGTGAACAGCCTGTCTCAAGACGGTGTGAGTCGTTCGATCAGTTCGGCCGCGACTCCTGTTGGCGGCGGCTCCACGACGCAAACCATCCTGACCGTTGCACCTCCGATCTACTCGCCCTCGAACGGCGCGGTTGAGATCGACTTGGCCCAGGGCTTCTTTACCGACAATAACGGCGTGCAGACCGACGCACTCGACGACAACGCGGTCAGCAACTCATCGACGCAGGAGCCGTCCGAGGGTGGCGGGCCATCGACTAAAGGCAACTCAGGTATCTCTATTTCCAACCGGATAGGACTTTGACATGACTTTGAAACGAGAAGCACCCGGCTACGAGCAGCCCGCCCCCGACGCGAAAGCGGTGACTCCGGGCGCGTCAGCCCTGCCAGACGGAACCTGTAAAGCCGTGTACGTCGGCGGTGCTGGCAACCTGAACGTCACGACCGAGCGAGGCACGACCACGCTGTTCGTCGGCGTGGCCGCCGGTTCGATCCTGCCGATCCGCTGCTCGCACATCCTCAGCACTTCGACCACCGCAACGAGCATCGTGGCGCTGTACTGATGATCGACCCTGAGAGCGTGGACAACAAGGCTCTATCGTCACTTGACCCGGACGCACCAGAAAACGGCAAGCGTCGGGTGCGGAGCATGCTGCGCGATCAGAACACGGCGATCGCTAAGGGCTGGGTAAAGCCCGGTAGCCGCCTCTGGGACAAGATCTATGAGAACGCGGAGCGTCTGCAAGACGCCCCCGAGGATCGCGTCGCCATTCGGGCTTCGGAGCTTGCTCTGAACATGTATCGGGCGATGCAGGCCCAAGCAGAGCAAGAGGACAAGGCCGCGAGGCTCGACGCTGGCGAGGCGACCGAGAACGTCGGCATTCGCATTGTCTACAAGGAGGCTCCCGACTCTTGATCGAGGCTCCCGCGCAAGTCATCGAACGGACACTGCTCAAGAAGCAGATGAAGTTCGTACGCGCTCGGGATCGGTTCGTCCTGTACTCGGGGTGCTTCGGAGGCGGGAAGTCGGTCGCCATCTGCGAGAAGTTGGTGTCGCGGGCTTGTATTCCGGGTACGCGCGAGATCCTGCTTCGTAAGACGTTCAATTCGCTCCGAAAGTCAACGCTCAAGACGCTGATCGAAGGTGACGGCACGATGCCGCCAACGCTTCCCAAGGGGTCGTACAGCCACAACAAATCCGAGGCCGAGATCAACATCCACGGCGGCGGGCAGATCTTGTACATGGGCCTTGACGACTACGACCGGCTGGGCTCGATCAATGCGACCGGCGCCGGGATTGACGAGGCGATCGAAACGACCGAGGGAGATTGGAACATGATCCGGGGCCGCATCCGTCTTCCGGTTGACGGTGTTGTGAATCAGATCTACGCGGCGACGAACCCCGGCCCGCCAACGCACTATCTAGCAAAGAAGTTCGGATTCACTGAGGACGGCGCTGAGGGCGAACACTTCGCGATCCCGACGAAGGCGACTGACAATAAGTATCTGCCCGAGAAGTACATCGAGGACTTGAGGAAGATGGAGGGCGTCGCGTATCGACGCTACTTCCTCGGCGAGTGGGCTGGTGCGGAAGGCGTCGTCTACGACAAGTTCACGCGCGACCAGCATGTCAAGGCCCGTACGGGTCCGTGGGCCCGCTCGATCATCGCTTGCGACTACGGGTACAACGACCCCTTCGCCGGTCTGTCGATCCGACTAGATCACCAGGGCAATATCCACGTTGACCGAGAGGTCTACGAGGGCGGGCTGATCGAAGATGAAATGATCGACCGGGTTGTCTCGCTCCGGGACGATCACGGGCTGATCGTTTCTGACAACGCCGCCCCCGCTTTCATCGAGTCGATGCGTCGCCGTGGATTGCCTTCAATCCCGAGCGAGAAGGGCAAGGGCTCGGTAGTCGGCGGGATCATGCGGATTCAGTCGCTCTTGGGTCAGAACAAGATCACTTTCGACCCGTCGTGCGTGAACACGATCAGCGAGTTCGAGTCCTACGAATGGCGCAAGACCAAAGACGGGACCATGACCGACGTTCCGATTGACGCAATGAATCACGCGATGGACGCGCTCCGGTATGGCGTTCGAGAACTCATCGGCATCGAGTCCGGTGTCAAAGTCGCAACCGAGCCCGCCGTTCGAGTGGCGACGCACTCAGATTGGGATGACGACCAATGGTAAACCTCAAGAGGCTGGCCGCGTTCGATGACCGTATGCGACGGGACAACCTCCCGGCGTTCATCATGTCGCAGGTTACATCGTCCGAGCAGTCCCGCTCGACCAACTCAAGCATCGACCCCGAGGCGATGGCCGACGTTGCGCGTGCCGCCGGGTACGTCGATGTCTGTGCCGCCAAGAACGCCGAGAAGTTGGCGGCCAATCCGATCAGCCTATACCGGCCCGCCCGTCGTGGTCGGTCGGTGCGTGGTCGCCAGGGCGATTACCTCCGGGGCAAGACGGCCACGGCCCGAACCAAGTTCAACGAGCAGGTCAACGCGGACGACGACGGGTACGAGCTTGTCGAAAACCATCCGGCCTTGGACGTACTCCGCAACCCGAACCCGTACCTGTCAAACGGCGTGTCTCTTCGGTTCGTGCTGGCGTATGGGCGAGAGATCACGGGCAACAGCTACGCGGCGTACTTCCCCGATGACGGTGTGATGTACCCGATGGCTCCGGGCTACACCAAGATCATCCCGAACGAGGACGACGGGAAGCTCATCGCGGATTACGTCTACGGTCGTGACGCCTCGGCGGTGATGCGGCTTTCTCCCAAGATGGTTCACCATCAGATCCTCCGGTACGACCTGACAGACCCGTACAAGGGTCGGTCATGGCTTGAGGCGATCCGCGACACGGCGGACCTGTGGAACCGCGTCGGTGCGTACATGAGGCAGCTGATGCTCAACCACGGACGGCCCGACGTTCTGATCCACTTCGACGGACACCAGACCCCCGAACAGTGGGAGCAGACGCAGCAGAGCATCTTCGGTCGGATGCGGAAGGCGATCAGCCGGGCGACCGGAATCCTGATGACGAACAGCCGCGAAGGCAGCGTGTCCGTGAACCAACTCGGCCACGCCCCCAAGGACGTTGAGGTTGTGCAGATCCTCAACGAAGCCGAGCAGATCATCTGGAATGCGGCAGGTATCCCAGAGACCGTTATGCGTATGGCCGACGCGAACCGCGCGAGCGCCGACGCCGGTGAATACGCATGGTGCAAGAACACGATCATGCCGCGTGCGATCCAGGAGGCCGACGAGTGGACCGCTTGGTTGCATGAGTGGTTCCCGGACACCGAGGCGGCGGGGATGTTCTTTGCCCCCGACGATTGCGTACCCGAGGACGTTGAGCGGAAAGAGCGGATCGCGGTTCAAGGCTGGCAGTCGGGCATTCTGACGCGGAACGAGTCGCGCGCCCTGTTTGGATACGAGCCGGTCGAGAGCGGCAACGAGTTCTTCAAACCGCAGGCCGGTCAGGTCGTGCCGCAGTCGGACCCGCTCGCGGAGTTCTTCGGCCTGTCGGCCAACGCCGAGCCGAAGCTGGTTGTATCCCGCCGAAAGAAAGAACACGACCCCGGAGACGAGTCGGACCACGACAAGCCCAAGCCTGTCGAAGAACCCGACAAGCCAAAAGCGATCGTTGAAACCGACCCCAAGGCGTATCACTATTGGAACCCGAGCGGGTCGCACGACGCACCGGAGTGGTCACAGGCAAAGGACTACGCCGAGAGCATCGACTTTGCCAAGACCCCGGAATCGCTGACGGGTGAGGGTGAGCGTGAGACCCGATCGCTTGTGGGCCTGTTCAAGGCGTTCGAGCGTGAACTGCTCGCCCAGATGGACGACGTACTCAAGGCGATGGACGGCGCCCCTATGGGCCTCAAGGGTGCACATCCCCGCCGGTACGCCAAGACGCAGTTCGGCAACTTCTTTGAGGCCTGGGGCCTGACCAATATCCGGGGCTGGGCCGAGCGCATGCAGTCGTCTACGGAGGACATCGTTCGCCAGGAGTTCGCCCGCCGTGCGGTGGACTCTTTGAACCTGATCGCCAACGACGCCCCCGAGGCCATCGCCGAGCGTATCCCCGACCCGGTAGACGACGATCTCGGGTGGTTGATCGAAGACAACAGGGCCGCGCAGATCACCCGCCGGTACGCCGACCGCTACGCCGCAACGATGGAAGGGATCAGCCAGACCACGGCAACGATGCTTGCCCGAACGCTGTCGCGGGGGCTCGAAGAGGGTGAGGGCCTAAATCAGTTGCAAGACCGGGTACGGGCCGCGTTCCTGAACGGTGACAAGCAGACGATCGCCCAGAGCCGGGCCGCTCGGATCGCCCGCACAGAGATTGCCCAGGCCCAGTCAGAGGGCCGCATCGCTGGCATGGCCGGTAGCCGAGTAGTCCGTGGCTACGAGTTCGTGATGGCCGTTGGGGCTTGCCCCATTTGTCAGGCGGTTCGAAATCAGATGGAGGGCAAGGTGTTCGGCATCGACGAACACATGTTCAAGAAGGGCGATCAGATCACGGCGACCGATGGCCGGATCTACAAGTTCGATTACCAGGACACGATCGTTCCCATCCATCCCAACTGTCGCTGTGAAGTTCGACCCGTACTAGTTGAATTATGAGGTTCACCGTGAAATCCGACCTGCTGCAGTTCTCGAACCTCTTCGCCCACGGCATCACCATCGAAGAGTTCGACGCCGGGATTGAGTTTGCCACGTTCCCCTCGGGTTGGTCTGGCGACCGCGTACACGTTTTAGCACTTAGCCGGTTCGCTCGGGAGGTCTGGTTTCGCAGCGAGCTAATGGGAATTATCGAATTGGAGCCGACGAAATGAACTGGACAGACACGATCAAAGAGCGGCACGGCTGCGACGATGTAGGCGTGACCGTGTGCAGCGTGGACGGCCTGACTCTTCGGGACTTCGCGGGCAAGGGTGACGATGGGCTCTTCCAAGGCATCGCCACGACCGGCAGCGTTGACCTTGACGATGAGGTTGTGGACCCGGACGGGCTGGACTGGACGTACGCCCTCAAGCACAAGGCCATGTACCCGAGCCACGGCGGATATGGGACCGATCCGGTCGCCAAGCTGCTCGCAGCTGATCGCAAGGGCGAGGGCTGGTACTTCCGTGGTCAGTTCCTCAAGTCGTCCGAGCTTGCCCGCCAGTGGCACGCCCTCTGTAAAGAGATGGGCACGTTCGGCGTATCGATCGGGTTCCAGGCGACCGAGCGCCGCCGCCCCACGGACGACGAGAAGAAGCAGTACGGACCCCACTCGTACATCATCCCGAAGGCCCGCGTTCTCGAACTGAGCCCCACGTTCATGCCCGCCAACCCGGACGCGATCGCGGAGTTCACTGGCAAGGGCAAGATGGCCCTGACGGACGACCAGAGCGTCAAGCTCGAACTGATGGTCAAGTCGGGTCGGGTGTCGCGTGGGCTGGCCGAATCTCTCGGCTACCGCAAGGACCGCCGTACGATCATGCTGCTCAACGGTTGAATGTAGCCCCTGCTACATTTGAGAAATACTGAATAAATTAGGGCAATCCCCGGTTGACACCACACGTTGTAGTGTATGCTACAACTACCCGCCCCATGTCTGGGGCAACGGAACTGACTCCCGGCCCGTTGAATCGACGGATTCTCAGGCACGCGAGCAGCGACGGAAACGCACGTTTTCCCGCTGACGGCGCGACAGCGCCGGGAGTCCTATCCAATGAAGCTTACCCCCAAGGCCGCGCAGTCCCTGCGCCGCCAGATCAAGACCGCCCTTAAGACCGAAGGCTTTGACGGCTCGTTCGGTGACGTTGATACCGTTTGGTCGTTCGTCGAAGGCGACGGAATCGAACTCAAGACCAGCGACGGCGACAGCATCAACAAGAAGATGCTGATGGAAATCCTCGGTGGCTCGATCGAGCTTGAGCCCGCTGAGGCTGTCGAAGCCGACGCCGTTGAGGACGAAGAGAAGATGGGCGATGAAGAAGAGGTCGCCAAGACCTTTACTCGCCGCGAGTCCACCTCTTCGACCAAGGCCGCTGACCTGAACCGGGTCAACGCTGAGGCCCGCAACGCTGGCATCTCGGCCCCGTTCTTCGGCAACTCGGCCCGCAAGAGCTACGACCGCAAGGCCAACCACGGCTTCGGTGCGAAGCACTCGGTCAAGTTCTCGTCCGCTGATGCCGCCGAACACTTCGGCGCTGTCGTCCGCCTCACCGCGACCAAGGGCATGCCCTACTCGCAGCGTCGCAACGACCTTGACATCATCGGCAAGACCCAGACTTCCGGGACCGACTCGGCTGGTGGTTTCACCTTCAACCCCGAGTTCCTGCCCGAGCTGACCAACCTCCGCAACGAGTTTGGTCTGGCCCGTCGCCTCGGTCGTGTCCGCAACATGTCCAACGATACCTTCTCCGAGCCCAACGTGACCGCCTACCAGACGGTCTACAAGCCCGGCGAAGGCGTTGCGATCACCGACTCCGACGCGACGTTCGCTCAGATCCAGCTGATCGCTGGCAAGTACGCCACGCTCACGAAGATCTCGAACGAGCTTCTAAACGACTCGGCGCTCAACATCGCCGATGAGGTCGCTCAGATCTCGATGCAGTCGCTCGCCGCTGCCGAGGACTACCAGTTCTTCGGCGGTGATGGCACTTCGGGTACGCCCGACTTTGACGTTCTCGGCATCCGTGCCGCGCTCGCCGCTGTCGGCTCCAACCCCGAGGACGCCCAGGGCGTGAAGCTCGCGTCGGGCAACCTGTGGAACGAAGTCACTCGGGCCGACATTGACGGTCTGATGGGTCTCCTGCCCACCCGCTTCCATGCGAACGCGGCCTTCGTTTGTCACCCGTACTTCTACTTCGACGTTCTCGTTCCGCTCATGTCCACCAGCAACGGTGCGACGCAGATCGAGGTCGAGGGCGAACTGCAGTACAGCTACCGTGGCAAGCCGGTGTACTTTGACGAGTCCGGCGGCATGCCCTCGGCGGAAGCCAACGACTCGATGCCGCTCCTGTTCGGCGACTTCGACCAGGGCACTCGCATCGGTGTCGTCAACGGCGGCATGACCGTGGCTCAGTCCGAGGACCGCTACTTCGACGAGGACGTTGTTGCTGTCCGTGTGACGGAACGCCGCGACATCGAGGTCGGCTTCGGCGTCGGCACTGAGACCGCCGCTGGCCCGCTCTGCTCGCTCATCCTTCAGGACGCCTAATCCGTCCCCTCTCTCCTTGCTCGGTCCCCGTCTGAAAAGGCGGGGCCGGGTTTATGGCACTCACTACCGCTGCTCGCGTTCGTCAACGGCTCGGAGTACCCGACGACTCAGGCGGGGCCGATGTCTACTCGTCCGAGATCGACTCGCTCATTTTGGAAGTGACCGCGTACACGCAGAAGTTCTGCGGGCTGGCCCAGTGGGAGACCGCCGCGTACGACGAGACCCACAGCGGGACGGGTAGCCGCTACCTGTACCTCCGGGTTCCGTACATGACGAGCGTGTCGTCGGTGACGATTCTTACGGGATCGACCGAGGCCACGACTGTTTCGGCTGACTCTTACCGCATCGACAACGGTGCGGCTTGCCTGATCCTGACGGGTGGCTTTGAGGACTGGGGCGGCACGATCGGCGTATGGCCCGACGGCGTTCGCAACGTCCGCGTACAGGGCACAGGCGGGCTTGAGAGCGTCCCGGATGACCTGACGTTCGCCGTGACCGAGATCGTATGTCAGTCGCTCCAGGACCGCCATACTGCCCTGTCGTCGGCTGCGTTCGCAACAGACGGCGTACAGCGGACCATGCGGACGGTCGCCGAGGTTGTGCAGGCTCACGCTCACTGGCTGGCCCCGTACGCGAGGGTTTACGCATGATGCCTTTGTTCCCGACGCACAAGGTGACGGTCAGCCGTCAAACCAAGCCGACCAGCGGTTTCGGTGCGTCGAATCCGTTTAGCTCGGTGTACACCGACTTGCTCTGCTCGATCTACGAGAAGGGCGGCAACGAGGCTGTCATCTACGGAGGAGACCGCTCGGTTGCCGTTGGGTCCGCTCGGTTCTTTGCTGGTATCACGCTCCAAGAGGGCGACCGGATCGAGGCGACCGGCGAGGACCCGCGCGAGATCACGCGGGTATCCGTGCGTCGAACGACCGCCGGTATCCCGTTCTCGATCGACACCGAATGGAAGCGGGTGCAGGCATGACCCGCGCGAAGGTCGAGTGGAACAGTGACGAGTTCTTCGCGGACCTGCAAGACGCCATTCAGGACGGTCTTGAGGATGTCGGCGTGTCGCTCGCCGATGCGTACGGGGACGTGTTGAACCGCCGAGCCTCGAACAAGTCGAACGGCGGCATCCCGGCCCCGCCCGGCTACCCGCCGGCCAAGGACACCGGCACGCTCGCCCGTTCGATTAGCTACCAGATGCGGCTCGGCTCGGTGTCGGTCGGCGTGTCCCGCAACAGCCCGGCCAACCAGTACGCCCTGCCGCTTGAGTACGGCACACGGAACATGGCCGCTCGCCCGTGGCTGCGTCCGACGCTCAAAAAGTTCCGCCGCAAGATCAACCGGATATTTACCCGCCGCGTGCGGTCTCAGATGCGGGAGTGGCTTGACTGATGGCTGGATCTTGGGAACAACTCGCACCGGCGATCCAGGCCCGCATCGAGTCGCAGCTGACCGGCGGAAGCCCCCCGGCTGTGTTCCGTTCGGTGGCCCCGATCAACCAAGACTTGCCGTACGTCCTCGTCGTGAACGTCGGCGAGCTTGAAGAGCAGGTGTTCGACGACTCGGCGGAGACGACCGAGACCGAGATCGACATCAGCGTCTACACGGCGAAGAACATCGCCAACGCGGACACGGTTCACACCGGCATCGTTGAAGAGGTCTCGGCGGCTGTTCGCCGCTGGACCCCCACCCTTACCAACTGGAACGCGAGCCCGATCCGGCTCGACGACAAGCCGATCGTCATGCAGATCGACGGCGACGCAGTACAGACGGTTCTCTCGTTCACCGTCGTAACCGAAAGGAAGTAGCCCAATGGCAGCAACCATCCCGGTCAGCGGTGAAGTGACATCGTGGACCAACAACAGCGGACTTGTATCGGGCGGCGTGAAGGCGTCCCAGATCGTCTGGAACCTCGGGGCCGATGAGGGCGACGTTACCGCCTTTGAGTCGCCCAC
>SPKZ01022509.1_pt1 | contig 12225 bp, 11 predicted proteins | sample 2456571 | NCBI WGS metagenome assembly SPKZ01 (sample SAMN11192286, study PRJNA482655) | marine metagenome | biome: ENVO:00000447; feature: ENVO:00000244|ENVO:00000211|ENVO:00000569|ENVO:00002023; material: ENVO:00002151; isolation source: ocean water from marine abyssalpelagic zone ...
CTTTATCAACTGGTTCTGGTTCTTTATCAACTGGTTCTGGTGCAGAGCCAACAAAGGTTCCACCAACATAGTTAATCGTAACATCAGTTTTATCTGCACCAAAACGTAATTCAACAATATAATCTCCACTTACTTTCCATAATGGACCTCCTGCAACAAAATTAAATTGGAATGAGCCATCAGAACTAGGAGTAATTTGTTTAATTGTTACAAGGTTATTGCTAGGTGACTTAATTATTACAGTGATATCTTGTCCAGAATGTAAGGCAGAATCATAATAATTAATGTCCCCAGAAATGATAACATTACCACCATTTGCAATTATGTCCATGTTAGAAGAAGCAGCGAATGGAACAACGTTATGACTGTCTGCAAAAACAGATCCGGTTACACCGTAAGAGAGAATAGAGATTGATAATAATGCAAACGCTAGAAAAGCTACAAGTTTCATTTTCATTTTCATTCTAAGTTGAGAGTATTTATATTTTCAATGAAAGAAAGTTGACTAGGTTATATTCGAATTATGCCTTTTTTGATCAAGTACTGGATCGATTTGACAAAGTCCTCATCAGAAATTTGATTACTAGTCCACCATTTTGCATTGTTTTTAATCCATTCAGGGATTTTTTGTTCAGAAATTGAATTACGTTCATTAGATTGGATAATGAAGCCTTCTTCAATTAGATTTTTAATCTCATCAATCAATTCAGAGTCAGAAATTAAAGTCGAAGACCATTGTTTTGTATTGATTTTAATCCATTCAGGAATTTCTGGATTCAAAACTACAAATGAAATTGTTCCAACATGAAAATTATTATGAAATAATTTAATATCATATTGTCCAGATAAAGAATTATCATTAATTGAAATTATAGATCGATAACCTCCGCTATTAGAAAGTGTAGAACCAAAATTTTGAGATTTGCCATCAGGAGAAATTATTGTTACCGATAAAGGAACTCCCCGTCTAGGATTATCTACACTTCCAGAAAGAGTAATTTCTTTGATTTTTCCTGTTAGAGGTTTTACAATTTCATAGATACTTAGTTGAGGAGGATTGTAAAATGTTGATTTATCTCTCAATAAACTGAAAATATTCGCATTCCCAAAATTATCCCGTGAGTCATAATATTTTATATCAAGACTACCACCGGCTGAAGAAATTAATTCAGTTCCAGCCTTATTGCATATTTGGGAAGGCATTTTGAATACACCCTCAAAAATACCTGTGCTAGGTCCTGTTTCAACAAGAGTAAAACCACTATCACCTAAACCCCCATGTTCAACACCATCAATAGTACAACGTTTGTAACGAATATCTTTAAACAAAATTTCAAGTAAAATAGTTCCGTCTTTTCCAACAGTATCAACATTTTCAGAATTTGGATCATTAATTACAAAATAAATATCAACCAAATCATTTTTCAAATTAAGATCAGAATCTTTGAGAGTGATGTAAACTGGATGACCAAATTGCAATGTTGCTGAACCAGTTGAAACGGTTCCAGAATGTGTTGAAACATCATATTTTGTAGAAGTTGTAGTAGTAACCCCAGTAACATCTAAATCAGAATAGGATATCGAAATACCTTCCTCATCAATTAACCTATCAGTTATGATGATTTTTATTTTATCATCAATGGTTTGGATGGTTTTAATGAAATTAGGATCTAGTATGTTCAATTGATTTGTTACAGCGTATTCAAAAGTACCATCAAAAGTTGAAGAGTTATCCAAAGTTTCTTCTAATTCAAAACGATAGATAGAATTGTTTATGCTCTCATCATTTTGTAGTCCAAATGAAAAGAAATCAAAAACAATAGGTTGATTATTTGTTTCACTAAAAATAGACATTGCACCAGAAGATGTAAAATTAATTATTAGAAATACAGAACCACTTTCGTTAGCAATATCTTTTACATCTGAATCATCAATTTGAATAAATCCTTGAGATGTTAAGATATCACCTGCATCAACTATTGTAATCTGAGAAGTTCCAAGAGCACCAAAAGAAAGGGTAAAAGTAGTATCACTAAAATCAGAAATTCCAAAGTCATTTTCAAATGATCTAAAATCATAATTAATCCAATTTGTACCAGCTGTGTTTGAATCAGAAACATCAAGTAAGGTTGAAGCCAAAGTAGAGGCTGAAATACCCAAATTCAATGAAATCATCTCAAATGAGCCGTTTGTTACAGTTGATGTGTCAATAATCAGCCTATCAGAATTAGAATCAGGCACAGATGAATTTGAATCATCACCACCAGACAAAGTAGGAGAAGATGGGTAAAATTGAATATTATTAGCATTTTCAAGAGTTATAGGATTTCCAATGGTAATTGTAGGAATAATTGCTGTTGCTCTAAATACATCCAAATCATCACGTGCACCAGTGTTTAGATTTTGATCAGGATCTGTCAAAATTACAGGATACTTTGTTCCAGGCCGCAACGCATCACCATTTACAATAGTTAGTACAGGATCATTATCAACTAAAACTGAAGCAGTAGATGATCCAGTTAAAACAGAAATGGATTCATCATTATAATTAATTTGTCCAGTTTGACCGCGAGGGGCATCTCCAAGTATTCCAATTACAGATTGATCATTAGAATCATAACTTTCAAAAATTCCAGAGTTTGGTTCTTGTTCAACTAGAGTAACAATTTTAGAAAATGTGTTAGAAGATCCATCATTATCAACTGAGGAATCAGGTTGATCACTATTTGTTTTTAGTTTCATTACATTTCCAAGATCTAAAGAAAGTTTTCCATTATCCTCAAAACCTAAACTTGAAAGTTGGGGAACCAAATTTACTAATCCTGTGTTTCCATTAGCATCATCATTTCCAGAATTATCAAATGCCTGATAAAATGTACTTACAGGAGAACTAATGTTAAATGTCCAAGAGTCCTCATCTGTTGGATCTTGATTTAATTGGAAATCATTAACTGTTAAAAAAACTTCAGCATTATTAGGGTAAAGATCTCTATCAATACTCAAAGAGATATTTTGCATTTCATCATATACAAGTAAAACTTGTTGTGATGGACCGCCAGGATTGTATTGAATTGAAACATCATCAAATGAATAAAGCTGAATTAAGGGCCATGCATCAGAATCTAATCCAATTTGTCCAGTAGGAATATTTGAATTAATATTAATTGATTTTGCCTGTCTAACTACATTATTCAAATTTGCAGAATCTGTTGGAGAGCCAGTACATGAACTTAATGAAGAATCACCATTAGTAAAACCAGTTAAGCCAGAAGATTGTGGAACTGCAAAACCATCAGTTTCAGAAAGAGTAATTCCAAACACAGAAGAAGCAGTATCTCTACTACAAAAAACTCCAAAATCCAATCCTTTTCCAGCTAAACCTACTGTAGAATCTGCAATCTTTGCTTTGTCAACATTTGCAAAATAAGCGTACCAATTACCATCAGTAGCTTGAACCATTCGTAATGATTTTCCATTAAGAGTGACATCGGGTTCTCCTTTGCCCTCATCAGTGTCATGTAGATTGGAATCACGAATAATTACCTCAATTACCATAGAACCTGAAAAATGGTTATCAAATTGAGAATTTTCAGCAGATACAAACAAGTTGGGATTACTAGATGCCTCAGCAGTAATAATTGGAATTAGGAATATTATTGAAAAAATTGCCACCATAAACAAAGTTTTTTCATTCAATATTGCAAAATTTAATCTAACCACAAATAACGTTGTCGTAGTATTTCTTCTTAGAAACCTGAAATACATGAGGTAATTATCAAAAACAATGCAAGTGTTTGTTCAAAGAACCAAAGTTTTACAGATTTCACTTTTGGCTATTTTTTCTGCATTTTTAGTAGAATTTATTTTTGGTTTAATTACAAACAGCCTTGCACTCATTACAGACGGTATTCATGCACTATTAGATAGTGTAGTAACTATGGTCTTACTGCTAGCAGCAAGAATGGCAATCAAACCTCCAGATGCGGAGCATACCTATGGACACGGAAAAATTGAATCCTTAGGAGGATTAATTGGTGGAATAGCAATTTTTCTAATTGCATGTTTTTTCATTTACGAGTCTATTAACAGATTACAAAGTCCTCCACCAAGTATTCTGCCAGGATTACTTGCAATAGTTGCAGGATTATACACAATAGGAATTGATATTTTCAGATTAGCTCTGCTAAGAAAATCCATTAAAAAAATTGGAGGTGCAACACTCAAAGCAGATTTTTATCATGCATTTATGGATCTAGGTTCTACATTAGTAGCAATTATTGGAATAGTTTTTGTTTCATATGGATTCTACCATGGAGATTTTATTGCAGCATTAGTTTTAGGAGGATTATTACTAGTGCTAAGTATAAAACTAGTTTACAGAACTGCTCTTGATTTAACAGATATCATATCACCTGATCTTGTAAAAAATGTCAGAGAAATTACAACATCAACAGAAGGAGTTATTGAGACAAATCAAATACTTATGAGAAGATCCGGGGATATAATTTTTGCAGATGTAACTATTTCATTGAGAGGAGATACAAGTTTTGAAAAAGCACATGAAATTAGCAATAATGTTGAGAGAAATATAAAAAATAAAATTTCAAATTCATCCATTACAATTCATTTTGAACCAAATTGGGAAAAAGTTCCATTAGATGCAAAAATTTTAGATATTGCCACAAATGTTGAGGGGGTAAAAGGAATCCATAATGTTAGTACACATAAAACTAAAGGAAAAACATATTCAGACTTGCATGTAATGGTTGATAGAGGAATTAATCTTTTATCAGCCCATAAAATTTCTGAAATGATTGAACAAAAAATTCAAGAAAACATACCCGAAATTGAACATGCTACAATACATTTAGAACCATTTGCGACAGTATCTAAAAAATTTAATTGGGAAGACAAAGTGACAGAGGAGAAAATTGAGACAATGTTAGAAGAATATCAAGAGATTAAAAAGATTGGACGCATAGTGTCTTTGAAATTTGAAAATATTCTCAAAATAGATATTGATTGTTCATTTGATGGAGGACTATCAATTGAAAAAGTTCATGATTTGACATCAGAAATAGAACATGTAATTAGGACAGAAATTAAAAATGCTGTAATTACAATTCACCCAGAACCAAACTAAACTAAGATACTTGTAAGATACATGATCAACATTCCTGCAGCAAAACCAGATACTACTGATCCACTAGAGAGGTTTTTGTCACCTTCTTCTCGTATCCATCTCAATATGGTAATTATTACTTGGAATATTGCCCCTGCACCTACTGCAAGAAAAATAACTGAAGTAAATGGAGAGTAAACAAAACCACCTATCCAAGCACCAAAAATAGCAGGAGAGCCTGCAATTAATCCCAGTGCTGCAAGTTTTAGTATCATTGATTTTCCTGTCATTGCTCCTTTTCCTCTAGACATTGGTCCTGCAATGGCAATGCCCTCAGTGGTATTGTGTAATGCAAATCCAACTATCAAAAATGTACTAAATGCAATAGAACCTAAACCAACAGCTGCACCAATTGCAAGTCCTTCTCCAAAGTTGTGCAGTCCGATTCCAATTGAAATCATTAATGCGATAGCTACAGGTTTTGAGAGTCGAGAAGACGCAGTAGATGCTACTGCTCTTTTTACTAGCTTTTCACCAGTATAGTAGAGACCAAGAAAGGATAAGACAATAACTGTAGTTACCAGCAATACACCATTGAAACTGCCTGCAAGATTTTCTTCAGAAACATCTAGTGCCTCCTCAATGGAATCAATTCCTAAGAACAGCAACAGACCAGCAGTTAATGCCAAAAAGAAATGATATTTTTGTTTACTAATTCTCCTGATAAACGGAAGCCAGAGTAATCCAATCATCACAGGTATAATTCCAACATAAGTTCCAATTAATGCAAAGAATCCAACAAGTTCAAGAGTTGGTTGTAATGCAGGTGCTGCTGCCTCTACCTCTTTTTCAAATCTAGTTCCATCCTCAATTGTTAATCCAATTCTATAAGGTTCTGCTTCATTCCATGCAAAAGGTATTCTTACCAAAGCAGTTTCATATCGTTCTAGGAATCCATCAGGTTCAACAGCTGCAGGCTGTATTCTGTCATTAATGTCAGCCATTGCAATCACTACAGGAATTGGTCCGGTATTTCTTACAGTTACTTGAATTTCAGAATCTACAAAATCAATTTTTTCCATAGTTATTTCAGGCAATGGTACACCTAAATCTAAAACATCAGAACCTGGTCCAAAAATGTAAATCACCAAAACTATTAAAAATACAAATGGAATTATTCCACTTGCAATCAGTTTACCTTTTGATTGTTTTCTATCACTAACTTCCATAGTCTACTTTCTCTGTTGATTTTTTATCTTGTGGATTGTCGTTGACTTGGAATATTCCAACCCAACCTTTTTCTGAAAATTCTACCTTGTGAGCATGGAACAGGTACTTTCCAGGGAATTCATATTGGAATTCCATAATGCCACGTTCTGTTTGTGACAGAGTAATCATATCAGTGTAAAACGAAGGTACAAGATCAGTTCCTGTTGGGTAGTAATAGTATAGATTGCCATGTAAGTGAAGGTTGTTTATTGGATCAAATTCTACCATGTTAACCACATAAATTCTGACCAACTCATCTGTGTTAATTTGAATTGGATTATTTTGATAGTAAAATGGAATCGTGTTTGCAGCATAGAAATTATTTTCTCCATCAAAGTCCATATCCAAACCATTTAGAACCATGACCATTTCATCTGCTGCGGGTCTGCCCTCTTTTGGATCAACTATGAAGACACCATACAAGCCACGTACAATGTGTTCTTCAAGAGGCATTACATGGCAATGATATGGATGAACTCCAACTGGACCTGCTTCAAATTCATAGGTGAATTGTCCGCCTCCACCTCCAACTATCTCAAATACTCCATCCATTTCTGCTGGATGAATTCCATGGAAATGCATTGTATGTGATTTTGCACCGTTATTGATGAAATTAATACGAACAATGTCTCCTTCAGTAGCCCTTATGGTTGGACCCGGAACAGTTCCGTTGAATGTCCATACATTAAAGAATATTCCAGGGGAGACCTCCATAATTTGATCATCTTCAGCAATAATTGTAAATTCTCTTAGAATTTTACCGTCAGGCAACGTAGATACTACTCCATAGTTAAATTCTCTCAAATATTGCATTGGATCAAATTCTACAGTTGCTTCTGTATATTCAGGATCAGTTGTTGTTGTGTATACAGGATCAATTACCACACCTGATGTGGTTATAACACCACCAGAATGTGTAGCAAAGATATTACCTTCTAGCTGTGCATTGATGGTTTCAGGAAATGCAACGTATAGTGCAGACATTGCAATAATTACAGTTAGTGATGTGATTATAATTTTAGAGCGAGGTTTATTCATTATAGATATCTGGCACATTTCTTAATTATAATATAAAGTTACCCTAAGCTAACTTTTTTAGTCTTATCTAATTTTATTATAGAAAGCTAATAAAATTTAAAAAAATTACGTTTAAACGAAAGAAAATCAGTCACAAATTATGCAGAAATCAATTATAATCCTAATTGTTTCAGGGGCATTAATTGGAATAGCATTAATTTTGTTAGTTTTAGGAAATCAAATGATCCTTGAAGGAATTAATCAAGGAAATGGGAAAATAAGTCAAAGCCAATCGCTCATAATTTCAGCAGAATTTGATATACAAGAAACAACACAAGGTGTATTTGCAGTACAAATAATTGATTTTAAAGACAACACATTAACTGTAAAAATATTAGATCCATTAGATATTGAAATAATTTCTCAAATTATTAATGAAGAAGCTATTGAAAAAGAATTTGATATTGTAGATAATGGAATTTACAAATTAGTTATTGAAAATGAAGGTACTGAAGAAATCCAAGTATTTGGAGCTATGGGACCACTTCCAGACGCTAGTAAAAAATTACTCGGTTTAATCTCAGTATGTATTCTAATTATTGGAATGGTTGGAATGGTAGGATTTGGGATTAATGGAATTAAAAATAGAAAAAAATCAATTTAGATAACTATCCATTTTTTCAAGACTGTTAATTGTCTCATCAAAGTTATCACCACTTTCAACAAGAGCACTAAGTTTATCAGAATTTGCTGCAAGTGTACATTTTCCATCATCAAAGTTTTTGTAAATGAATTTATGTTCAATCAAATAAGAGAGCCTTTCAAGAACCTCAGATTCGAGTATAGATGTTTGTGGGGCTAAAAATGAACACTCTTTTTTACCATCTTCTAGTTCTGCTAATATTGAAGAAGTTACAGGATCAAACATACAATCTACAACTTTTTCTCGATCAAATTCTTCATCCATTTCTATTAAAGATGAAATTTGTAAATTTATAACTTGTCCAAGAGACTTATGCCAATAAGATAATTAGTAAAAAGATATCACTAAAAATATGCAAAAACTTTGCAATAAAGATCCATCAGGAAAAGGAAAACACTGTTTTTGTATAGGTGTTGATGTTCAGCGTGGGATCAAAAAATGCTGTAAATGTAACCAATGGAATGTTCAAGGTAATGATTGGACAGAGAATGAAGACTTTAGATAATTCATATTAAAAATTTAAGATGATTAGGCATAGAGGCAAAAATGAATATTTTGAAAAACATCTAATTTGATGCCTAGCATGGTTTTTATCGGGCTTTCTTTGAATTTTGGAATACTTGAGTACCCAAGAATATAATCACATTGTTAGGATCGTAGGTAATGATATCCCAGGAGAGAGAAAAACACTCGTAGGATTAACACAAATTAAAGGAATAGGATATAATTTTGCCACAGCAATTCTAGATACTCTAAAAATTAACACAAATTCCAATATTGGTAATCTTACTGAATCTAATGTTCAGGCAATTGAAAAATTAATTTTAAATCCAGTTGAAGGAAATTTTCCAACATGGTTTCTCAACAGACAAAAAGATATTGAAACTGGTACAAATTTGCATTTGTTAACATCAGATATTCCATTTACATTAAGAAATGATATCGAAAGAGAAAGAATCACTGCAAGCTGGAGAGGTTATCGTCATCTAAGTGGTCTAAAAGTTAGAGGACAACGAACCAGAACTTCAGGTAGAAAAGGTGGTGCAGTAGGTGTTGCTAAAGGTGGATTAGCAGCTCCAGTAAAGAAGGGAGACCCAGGAGCTCCTGCAGCAGCAGATGCACCAGCAGCAGAGGAGAAAAAAGAAGCTCCTGCAGCAAAGGAGAAAAAAGAATAGGTGTTTTGAATGGGAGATCCAAAATATCCACGTAAAGTTTGGAGGAAGCCAAAGAGACCTCTTAATTATGAATTAAAAATGGAGGAATTAAAAACTCTAGGTACATTTGGGTTAAGAACTAAAAGAGAGTTATGGAAAGCACATACAGAATTATCACGTGTTAGACATCAAGCAAGATCATTACTTGCACTAAGACAAGAAGTTAGAGCTGAAAAAGAACCAATTTTAATGAAATCACTTGCTAGAATAGGATTAGTAAGTAGCGATGCAACATTAGATGATGTACTTAACCTAAATGTTGATGATTTACTTTCACGAAGATTACAAACTATTGTTTCAAAAAAGCTTGGGTTCAAAACACCATATCAAGCAAGACAAGCTGTAATTCATGGACACATTATGATTGGCGAAAGAAAAATTAACATTCCATCATATACAGTTCAAATAGAAGAAGAAGGTGGAATTCATTTTTCACCTGAATCAAAAATTCCAGAAATGCTAGAAAAAACAAAATCAGAAGAACCAAAAGTAGAGGTAACTGCTGAAGGAGCAACAGAGGTAAAGACTGAAGGAGCAACAAAAGATGAAAACTCTTCAACAAAATAATTAAAAAAATAGGCTTATCAGTAAATAACCCCATATTATCAAAGAGAATAGTTATGTGTTCAATTATCGGTTATTCTGGAAAAGAAATGGCAGCACCTATTATTGTAAAGGGGCTTAAAAGAATGGAGTATCGTGGATACGATAGTGTAGGAGTTGCAACAGAATCAGATAATCAAATTGAATTAAAAAAAGGCATTGGAAAAGTAAATGAAGTAAATTTAAAAATTCAACTAGACACATTACCAGGAAAAGTAGGAATTGGTCATACTAGATGGGCAACTCACGGAAAAGTTACTGATGTGAATGCACATCCACATTCAAGTAATTCTGGAAAAATTGCAATAGTTCATAATGGGATTATAGAAAATTTTGAAGAATTAAAAAAGCAGTTAGAAAATGAAGGATACAGTTTCAAAAGTGAAACAGATAGTGAAATTATTGCAAACTTGTTGCAAAAAATTATGAATTAACAAAAAACGTCAGAGAGACAATAATGAAAACTGTTTCAGAAATTAAAGGACATTATGCATTTGTTGCAATGTTTGAAAATGGTCAACTTGCAGCAGCAAGATTTCACGAACCACTAATAATTGGAGTTGGGCAAGACAACATCTTTTTATCCAGTGATGTTTTGGGGTTTGTCGAATATACAGATAATGCAATCTATATGAAAAGTAGAAATTTTATAATTCTAGACAAATGGAAATTTCAAATTTTAGATTTTGAGGGTAAAGATGTAAAATATGAAATTACAAAAATTTCAAAAGAATTTGGAGATGCATACAAAGGGGATTATGCACATTTTACATTAAAAGAAATTTATGAACAACCTGATACAATTCTGAGAGCTGGTGAAAAAACAGTAGACGCAATAACAAAAACAGCAGACTATATCAAACATGCAAAAAATATCTACATTACAGGTAGTGGTACAAGTTATAATTCTGCGCTTATTGCAAAACAAATTCTATCAAAATATGCCAAAATAAAGGTAGAAACGATTATTTCAAGCGAACTCCAATTTTCACCAGATATTATTGAAGAAAATTCTATCCTAATTGCAATATCTCAAAGTGGCGAAAGTGCAGATGTGTTAGATGCAGTAAGAATAGCAAAAAAAGTAAATTGTAAAATTATATCCATTGTAAATTTACTTACATCATCACTAGTACGTAAATCAGATGTAGTTATAGGAATGAATTGTGGGCCAGAAATAGGAGTTGCAGCAACAAAGAGTTTCACATCACAACTTGTAGTCCTCTACAAAATTGTGCAAAAATTAAGTAACAATAACATCACAATTAATTTTGAAAATTTTGCCAAATCAATTTTAAAAATATTAGAAAATCCTACCAAAATTCAACAAATTGCAAAAGAATTGAAAGATATTTCAGATATTTACATTTTAGGTAGAGGAATCAATTATCCGGTTGCAATGGAGGCCGCATTAAAACTCAAAGAACTAACATACATTCATGCAGAAGGAATTCCAGGTGGTGAGTTGAAACATGGACCTCTTGCATTAATGGATTCAAATGTATTTGTAATAATCATTAATCCAAATGATTCAACATATTCAGACACTCTAACAAGTGCAAGAGAAATCAAAGTTCGCGGAGCAAAAATTATTGGAATATCAGATATAGAAAGTGATGTTTATGATTATTGGATTGAAATCCCAAAACTAGATGAAATATTATATCCAATTTCAGAAATTATCCCAATTCAATTGTTATCATATTATGCAGCTCTTGAAAAAAATACAGATCCAGATTATCCAAGAAATTTAGCAAAATCAGTTACAGTCAAGTAAATAATCTTCCATATTCTACTTCAACCATCTCTAAAAATTTTGTAGAATCATTTCCTGTTTTAAGCATTGAGGAAATAATAGTACCACCTGCACCAACACCTTCTTTTGCAAATCCTTCTGAAAATGCCCTTAATCCAGAATAACGTGAATTTTTTAAGCCTGGATCTACAGATATTATTGGAATATCTGCAATTTTCTGAACAAGTTCCTTGAAATTTGCACTTTGATCATTTGTAATATATGAAGTTGTTCCAATAGCAGTGTTTTCTTCATTAAATCCAATTTTTGATGCAAATGCCAACACTGCACTCATTTGAGTTCCACCAGCTAACATTACTTTAGAAACACCAGATGCGGAACTAAGCATTCCTGCAACAAAAGGAATCATAGGATCACCCACTTTTGCAACAATACTATACGGATGATCAGAGTTTATTCTTTTCATTGCAGATTCAACAATTTCATTTTTTAATTCAACAGGATTATTTGGAATACTGGAACTAACTTTAGCATCATAACC
>SPKZ01015325.1_pt1 | contig 12222 bp, 6 predicted proteins | sample 2456571 | NCBI WGS metagenome assembly SPKZ01 (sample SAMN11192286, study PRJNA482655) | marine metagenome | biome: ENVO:00000447; feature: ENVO:00000244|ENVO:00000211|ENVO:00000569|ENVO:00002023; material: ENVO:00002151; isolation source: ocean water from marine abyssalpelagic zone ...
ATTTCAAGTGTTAGCCAAGATATTTTTGTAGAAATTCATGCAATTGCAGATGAGGCAAACTTAGAAGTAAAAAATGCTTTTGTGATAGAAGACAATGATGTAAATATATATGTCTCAACTTCTTTAAATGATACCTTAGATGGTATTGATGGAAAAGAAAGAATTATTGTATCTTTTGAAAATATTCCAGATGATGCTGTTTTAAGTGCAGGCCAAAAAGATGAAAAAGGTGTTTGGTTTTTATTTCCAAGTGATTTAGAAGGTTTGAGTTTAAGACCTGGTTTACATAATAGTGACGATTTTACTATTAAAGTTACATCTTTTACAATTGAGAGTGAAAATGAGGACATTTCAAGTGTTAGTGAAGATATTTTTGTTGAGATTTATGCAATTGCAGATACTCCTATTATAGATGTGCAAAACTCCTATGGTGATGAAGATGCTCAAATTGCATTAGATATAAATACTGATTTAGTGGATAAAGATTTAAGCGAAGTATTACATATAAAAATTGAAAATATTCCAGAAGGTGCTTTTTTAAATCATGGGCAAAAAGATGAAAATGGGGTTTGGATTTTAACTTCTACTGAATTAGAAAACTTAACAATTACTCCTGCAAAACACGATGGAAGTGATTTTATAATAAAATTAAGTGCTTATACAATTGAAAATGAAAATTCAGATACTGCATTAATTTCAAAAGATATTTTAGTAGAAGTAAATGCAGTTGCAGATGATATTGATTTAGATTTAACACAAGTTACTACTAATGAAGAAAATATTATGAGAGTAAGTGAAGATGTAGAATTAGCATTAATAAGCATATCTTCATCTTTTATAGATAAAGATGGAAGTGAAAAAGTACATTATTTAGTTGAGGGTTTACCTGCAGGAATGAGTTTAAGCATTGGAGAAGAACTATCTGCTGGTATTTGGAAAATTCTTCCTTCCCAAACTGATGAAATAAGTATTAACTTATTAAAAAACAATGCTGATGATTTCACTTTGAAAATATCAGCAGTAAGCACTGAAGATGAAAATGGACATCAAAAAATTAGCTCAGAAATATTAGAAGTTAAAATTGAAGCAATGGCAGATTTCGCCAACTTAGATGTTTCTTCTTCAAATGGATTACAAGATACTTTTATTTCTTTAGATATAACAAGTTCTTTATTTGATACAGATGGAAGTGAAAGCTTAGAAATTATACTTGAAGATATTCCATCTGGTGCTGTTTTAAATCAAGGAATTAAAGATGAAAATGGAAATTGGCATTTAGGTATTGATGAATTAAAAGATTTAAAAATTAGGCCAGAATTTAAAAGTATTAAAGATTTTACAATTAAGGTAAGAGCAATTACAACTGAGAGTGAAAATAATAATCAAGAAGAAACAGTTAAATATATAAATGTTGATATTGAAGCTATCCCTACATCTGCAAATATAAATATAAAAGCTTCTAATTCACTTGAAGATGAAATATGTAATTTAGAAATAGAAGTTGATTCATCTACATTACACTTAAGCGAGTCTATTTATTTGGAATTAATTATTCCAGAAAGTTTTTCATTAAACCAAGGTGAAAAATTAAGTAGTACTAAATGGAAAGTAAGAACTGATCAATTAGAAAATCTTGAAATGATTATTTTACCAAATTATTCAGGTTCATTTATAATTGATGTAGTTCCTGTAATTGTATCGCCAAATGGAAATATAAGAAGAGATGTTATTTCAAAATTACCAGTAGATATACAAGCTGTTGCAGATGAAGTAAATTTAGAAGTTAAAGATATAAATCAAAATGAAGACTCATTGATATTCTTAAATATTTCTAGTTCCTTAAATGATTTAGATGGAAGTGAAAATTTAAAATTATATATCAAAGGAGTCCCTTCAGGTGCAATTTTAAATGCAGGTATGAAAATAGAAGATGAGTGGGTAGTGGAGCAAAAAGATATAAAAGCTTTAGCTTTATTACCACAAGAAAATATATCTGGAAGTTTTGATTTAGAAATTAAATCACTTAGCACTGATTCATTAGATGAATACTCAGTAACAAAAAGTTTTAATATTAATATTAATGAAGTTGTTGATACTCCTATTTTAAATATAGCAGATTGTTTAATTAAAGATGCACAAGCTCATTTAGCAATTCAAGCAGTATTACAAGATCTTGATGGAAGTGAAAGTTTAAGTATTACTTTAAACGGAATTCCACAAACTGCAAGTTTAAGTGCAGGTATTTTAAATGATGATGGTTCTTATACTTTAAGTCAAGATGAATTAGTAAATTTAAAAATAACTAATCTTGATGGTGAAAACTTTGATATTAAAGTAAGTGCAATTTCAAGTGATGGAACTTCTTCTAAAAGCATAATTAAAAATATAAGTGTTCAAACACAAGACGATGAGACTGAACCATATGTATTTATTGGAGATTTGCAAATTAACTCAGATACTCAAGACTCTGATATTTTAGAATTTACAGGAGCTAATGATGTAATAAAAAGTGGAGGTTCTTCTGATACTATTTATTCAAAAGGTGGGAATGATATTATTTATTCTGATACTCAAAGTGGATTTATAAATGTTTCTTTTACATTAAATGCTCAAACTTTTTTAGAAAATAATCAAGAGCAACTTTTGATTAATATAGAAAATTTACCAGATGGTTTTATTTCAAATATTGGAAATATAAAAAATGGAGTTCTAATTCTTGAAAAAAGTGATATTGAAGAAAAAATACAATTAAAATATCAAGCGCAAGAAGATGAAGTAAATTTAAAAATATCTGTAAATGCTATAAGTACAGATATCTTAAATATATACACAAAAACTACAGTTTTAAATTTAAATGTACAAAGTGTAGATGAAGCTGGAAATGATGTTATTTATGCAGGAGCAGGTGATGATACTGTATATGCACAAGATGGTGATGATATTATTTATGGAGGATCTGGAAATGATGTTTTAATAGGAGGATCTGGAAATGATTATATTAAAGGCGGACTTGGGGCTGATAAAATTGATGCAGGTGATGGTGATGATATTATTGTTATGGATAGTGAAGACTTTTCTAATGACTTATTAGTAGAAGTGTTAAATGCAGGTGAAGGTTTTGATACTTTGATTATTGATGATGATAAAGGCGTTAATATTGATATGGCTTTAATAAATATTGAAAGCTTTATTGGTGGAAGTGGAGATGATAATATAATTGGAAGTAATTTTGATGATATTGTAAGAGGTGGAAGTGGTACAGATACTTATTTAACTAAAGATGGAAATGATACTATTTATATTGATGCTGCTGATATACAAGCTAATAGTGGAAATTTTGTTGATGCAGGAGATGGCTTTGATACTATATATATAGAAGATTCAAGTGCAGTTACATTTGATGTGTCAGAGACTAATGCAGAAGTTATAATATCTGGATCTGGGAACGACACTTTAAAAAACAGTACTTTAGAACATGTGGCAATATATGGAATGAATGGTGATGATATTATTTATTCATCTTCAAGTGCCGATACTTTAGATGGAGGAGATGGAAATGATACTTTAAATTATTCTAATAGCTCTTCTTCAATTAATGTTAATTTAAATACAAACAGCGCTTCTGGTGGAGATGCAAAAGATGATATTATTTCTAATTTTGAAAATATTATAGGAAGTGATTATGATGATTATATTACTGGAAACTCAGTAAATAATATAATTTTTGCAGGTGAGGGAAATAATGTTATTGATGGTTATGCGGGAGAGAATACAGTTATTTTTACAGGTAATTTAATTAATTATTTTAATGGTAAAAGTTTAAAAAATATTATAAGTGATTTTAATGAAACTGCCACTGTTATTAGTGATACGGGAACTAATATTTTAACAAATATAAATATATTACAATTTGATGATTACACAGTTTACATTGATGGTAGAAATAATTCTCCTTTTTCTTACAATGATAATGTATCAACTTCTGAAGATACATCTCTTACTATTAATACTAATAATTTACTTGCAAATGATTTTGATATTGAAAATGATGAATTAAAAATTGTAGGAGTAAAAAATTCTAATAATGGAAGTGTTATTTTAAATGATGATGGCACTATTACTTTTAATCCCTATGAAAATTACAATAGTTCAACAAATAATACTTATGATAAAAATTCATCTTTATTCAGAGGAAGTGCTGGATTTGAATATATTGTAGAAGATTCCTCAGGATCAAGAAGTACTTCTTATGTAAATGTTGATGTAAATGCTGTAAATGATGCGCCAGTTATTCACAGTCATTATTTTAATAGAAACTCATTAACAACAGGAAAAGGAAAAATAGTAGTACATGATATTGATAGCAATGATGCTGATTTAAACGTTTCTGTAATTTCTTCTTTGAGCTTTTCTTACGCAAGTATAGCTAAAAGGTTTATGGGTAGTACCGCTAATGTTTCTGGAAGTACAAATATTAGTGGAAGAACAATTGAAGAAGATGGAAGTTTTACATTTGATTATAAAGGAAATATATTAGTTAATAGACCAAGGTACGAATATGATATGAGACAATTTACAATAAGAATTTTTGATTCTGGTGATTATGGCACTGGATTAAATAAGGAAGGTATTAATCTTACTACTGGTGTGAATTATCATCATACATATTATGATCCTATTGTCATTGATTTAGATAATGATGGAATAGAGTTTACTCATAAATATTATGAAGAACATGATGAAATATTAAAAGGTGTGAGTAAAGATGATGCAATTTTAGTATGGGATTATAACCAAGATGGGACTATTAGTTCGAAATTAGAAACATCATGGGTTCAATTAAGTGAAACTGCTCAAAATGATTTAGAAGTGTTAAGAGAGATTTTTGATACGAATAAAGATGAAATTTTTGATAAAAATGATAAAGAGTGGAATAATTTTGCATTATGGCAAGATAAAAATGAAGATGGTTTAGTAAGTGATGATGAATTTACTAAAATAAATGATTCAGACATTAAACAACTTAATTTATTGAAAAATGACAAAATAAGTGATATAGAAGGAGTTGAAGAATACGCAAGTTTTACAAAAAATAATGGCGAAGAAGCAGCTATTGCAGCTGTATATTTAGACATTACTACAACAGAAGAAAAACTATCAAATGAAGATTTGTTAATTATTAAAGAAGCAAATATAATTAATGAACAAATGTCTACTTTTAGTAGTCAAGAAGATAATATATATGAAAGTAATGAAAATTTAATATATGTTAATGATGAAGAAAATATTCAAGAAAATATAGCATAAGGGATAAATATGGAAAATAAGACGTTTGAAATGAAATCTAAATTAAGTGAAGTACTAGGGGAGGCTGTATTAGTATTACTAAATTCTAATGCACATAGAATGAGTTTTTTTATAGGAGATGTTGAGTGGTTATTACTTCCAGCAATTTCAAAAGAACAATTTAGATTATATAAAGACAAAGAAAACAGACCTGTTGGACTAATTTTATGGGCTTATGTAAATGATGAGGTTGATAAAAGACTAGAAATGGGAATTGGAAAATTAGGAATTCAAGATTGGAATAGCGGAGATAAACTTTGGATAATTGACTTGATTGCTCCACATGGTGGTGGAAATAAAATGCTAGAAGAATTGAAAAGTACAATATTTAAAGATAAAGTCTTTAAATATCAAAGTATGGATAAAAATGGTAATAGAAAAATTATTACATCTAATGAAAAGTAAGATTTTATGAGAATTATATTTTTTTTTTCTTTTATAATTTCAATGTCTTATTCTAAAACATATAGTTTACTTGAAGTTTTTGAATTATCATATATTAATAGTGATGAACAAAAAATATTAAACTATCAACATCAAAAAGAGCAAGAAGAACTTGAAAAAAGTATTTCTTCTTTTTATCCTAAAATAGATTTAAAGGTTGAATATAAAAAAATAAATGAATTTCCTGTTATTGTTGATGGAATAGAATTAAAGAAAAGAAAAGAAAAACTAGATTCTACACTAAGTATTGAACAAACTTTATATGATAGAAAAAAATACATTGTATATAAACAAAAAAATAATAGTCTTAAAAAATCTTATTTAGAAAAAAAAAATAACAAGCAACTTTTAATGCATGAAGTTATTAATTCTTATTTTGAAACAATATATAAAAAGAAACAAAAAGAATTAATTGAACAAAAGATTAAACGTACAGATAAGATTATTCAAAAAGCTTCATCCAAATATGAAGCTGGACTAATTTCAAAAGTAGATTATTTAGAATCAAAGGCTTCTCGACTAGAGTTATTTGCACAAATAATACAAAGTGACTTGGAATTAAACTTATCAAAATCTAATTTATTAAGATTAACCGGATTAAATAGTATTCAAATAAACAATAACATAAAGTTTTTCAATTTAGAAAATATTAAATATCCTAAAAACGAAAGTGATTTTGATAATAATTTTGATATTAAATTGCAGAACTTTTTAATAAAAGAAGCCAAATTAAATAAAAGTGAGTCAATAACTGGGTTTGAACCAAAATTGTCTTTATCATATGAATATCTAAGAGATGATGTAAAAGGTACAGATGATCAGAAAAAACTATCGCTAATACTAAATATTTCAATTTTTAATGGTTTTTATGATTTGGACAATTATCAACAGAAAAAAATCGAAGAATTAATACAAAAAAGCAAACAAAATAAAATTATTAAAGAAACAAAACAAAATATAAAAAATAAAATACAAAACATTAAATCTTATATTAAAATAATAAATACTTACCCAAAGATAATTGAATCAAAAAAGTTTTCACTTCTTTCAATGCAAGAAGGATTTAAAGTAGGTAGAAAAAATATTATTGACTTATTAGAGAAAGAGAATAGATATTTCGAAAAATTAAATAAACTTTTAGAATATAAATATCTTTTTATAATTGAATATACTTCCCTAAAAAAAGAATTGGGAAACTTAGATATAAATTTTTTGAAAAAAATAAATGGATATACATATGAATGAAAATAAACAATTGGTTAAAAATGAGTTGGTACATGCTTTTTTATTAATGACAAGAATAATGAATCTAAATATTACTTATGACGATTTATTACATAAAATTGGCTCAAATGATAATATTCTTTTAGAAGATATTATATATGCTTCAAAAGAATATTATAACTTGAAATCAAAAGTACTAAATGTAAGTTTTAAGAAGTTAAAAAACAATCCTATGCCATCTTTAGTAAAATTAAAAAACAATTCTTATTCTATACTTTTTTCAATTAATGAAAAAGAAGCAATAATTTATGATTTTGAAGAATCACAAAAAATAATATTAGATATAAAAGAGTTTGAAAATATTTTTGATAATACCTTAATATTATTTATTAAAAATGATGATTTAAATTATTCAAAAATCTCTAATTTTGGTTTAGGTTGGTTCATTAAATCATTTTTTAAACAAAATAGATTGGTTTATCATGTACTATTTGCAGCTTTTATTTTGTAGCTTTTTGCTCTTGTTACTCCTTTGTTCACAATGATTATAATTGATAAAGTATTTAGTTCAAGTGGTACAAGCACGTTAGAAGTTCTTATAATTGGCCTATTCGTAATATCTATTTTCGATTTCATTATTTCTTATAGCAGAAAACATTTATTAGGACATATGACTGCTAAAATTGATATTATAATGGTTTCTAAATTCTTTAGGCATTTAACATCTTTACCTTTAAGCTTTTTTACATCAAAAAAAACTGGGGATATTGTAGGTAGATTTAAAGAAGTTGAATCAGTTAGAAATTTTGTAAGTTCAAGTTTTTTAACTGCACTCATTGATTTACCTTTTGGTATTATATTTTTAATAGTAATGTTTTTATTTTCACCAATACTTAGTGTTTTTGTTTTTGTAGCAGTACTACTAATATTTATTTTATATGGAGTTGCTAGTCCTATTTTAAAAGAAAGACTAAAAAAGAAAGTTCAGTTATCAACTGATTCTCAGTCTTATTTATTTGATTGTATTTCTTCAATAGAAACAATTAAATCAATGTCAATTGAGCCTACAATTAGAAGAGACTTTGAAGAACATTTAGCAAAACAGACTAAACATAATACAAAAACAGACGATATTTCTGGCAACATTGCTCAAATAGCTACTTTTATCAATAAATTAACTGTTGCTTTATGTTTATGGGTTGGTGCTATGTACGTTCTTGATGGTGTAATGACAGCTGGACAATTAATTGCCTTTAATATGTTAGTTGGTAGAATTATGGCACCTGCTCAAAGAATTGCTCAAATGTTGCAGCAAATTTACCAAGTAAAAATTTCATCAAAGCGAATAAGTGAAGTTTTTTCACTAAATCAGGAAATAGCAATAAATGCTACAAATACTAATTTGCCAGCTATAAAAGGAAAAATAGTTTTTGAAAATGTTTCTTTTAAATATAAAGATTCTTTACCTTTAGTATTAGATTCCCTTAATTTAAAAATAATGCCAGGTGAAATAATAGGGGTTGTTGGTCGCTCAGGTTCAGGTAAAACAACAATGACTAGACTCTTACAAAGATTATATACTCCAAGTAGTGGAAAAATATTAGTAGATGATATTGATACTGGAAGTATTGATCCAAATTGGCTAAGAAGACAAATTGGAGTTGTTATGCAAGATAATATTTTATTAAATAAAAGTATTAAAGATAATATCTCACTTTCTAATCCTAACGCAAATATAAAAGATATTGAGCTTGCATGTGAATTAAGTGGTGCTAATGATTTTATAAAAAAACTTCCAGATGCATATGATACAGTAGTTGGAGAGAACGGATCTTTATTATCAACAGGAGAGAGACAAAGAATTGCAATAGCAAGAGCATTAATAAATAATCCAAGAATATTGATTTTTGATGAAGCAACAAGTGCGATTGATTTTGAAACAGAAATAATAATTCAAAAAAATCTAAAAAGAATATGTGAAAATAGAACTGTTTTTATCATATCTCATAAAGTTTCAGTATTAAAAATAGTTGATAAAGTTATTTCATTATATTGTGGAAAAATTGTAGAAGCCGGAAAAAAAGAAGAATTACTACAAAATAATAAAGGATATTTTTCAAATTTATGTAGAGCACAAAATATTTTAAGTGAGATAAAATGAACAATGAAAATAATGAATTCAGAAATGGAATAGATTCAGTTATATATGAAAAACCATCAAAATTATTATGGTTAATTCCTGGTTTAATTGGAGTATTAATAATTAGTATTTTTATATGGTTAACTTATAGTGAAATTGATGTCATTGCTCCTAGTTCTGGAAAAGTAATTCCTAGTACGAAAATGATATTAATACAACCAAAAGAAATAAGTGTGATAAAAAATATTTTTGTTAAAACAGGACAAAGAGTTAAAATAAATGAACTTTTAGTAAAGTTTAAAAATAATATTGAATTTTATGAAAATTCTAATATGAAAGCTCAATTTGAAAATTTAAAATCTGAACATTTATTTTTGGATAATTTTATTAAATATATAAAAACTAAAAAAAGAGTTGATACTTCTTTGAATCTACAAGAAAGAGTCTTCCTCGAATTAGAAAATAATATAAATTTATATGAGGTAGAAGAGTCAACATTAAAAAACAAAATCACTAAAATAAAATATGAGAAAAATATTGTTAAAATAGAATTTAACAAAAAAATAAGATTGTTAGAATATTCAAAGAAAAGTTTAAAGCAGGTAAGAAAATTAGTCAAAGATGGTTTAGAAGCCCAAATTACACTTGAAGATTTAGAAAAAGAATATTTTGAATATAAAAGTGATATAAAAATAAAAAGAGATGAAATTAAAAAGCTACAAGTGGAGCATCAAATTTCTAAAGAAGAACTTTTTCAGTTTAGGTTTAATATTCTTAGTGATTTATATCAAAAGTTTACAAGCGTAACATATGAGTTAAATACACTAAAATCTCAGCTTGAAAAAAGTAACTTTCTATTAAGTGCAAAACTAATTAAATCTCCCATTAATGGAACAGTATATAATCTTAGAAATCGATCAAATGAAGAAGTTGTTCAATCTGGTGATGTAATAATGGAAATAATTCCAGAGAACTCTCCACTTGAAGTTGAAGCTAAAGTTTTAAATAGAGATATTGGATTTATAAGTATAGGACAAAAAGTTAAAGTAAAATTGGATAGTTTTAAATTTACAAAATATGGATATATAGAAGGTGTAATTACTGATATTGAGAAAGCTTCGATATTAGATGAGAATTTAGGTGAGATTTATCCAATAACAGTTGAATTAAAAAAAGATGAAATGAAAATTGATAATAAAATTATTAAAATAATACCAGGTATGACCTGCACTGTTGATATTAAAATAGGAAAAAGAAAATTAATAGACTATATAATTTCACCTATGATTAGATATAAGGATGAAGCTTTAAGGGAAAAATAAATATTTTACTTTAATACAGAATAGAAGCTTTTTTGATTTAGTAAAATAGTATATGAATTTAATATCTATGGGCTATTAAACTCTATATAATAAACAAACATTATGTATGCCATAGTCTAAAGATAAGAGTTTATTCTCTTTTTTTAGACTTCTTTAACTAACAAATGGACCCATCATTCTTTCATCTTATGTTCTAAAATATGACAATGGTACATAAATTGTGTTTTATAATCCTCTTTTTTATCAAATTTCATTATTACTTTTGTCCATTTATTTGAAATTGTTATTGTATCTTTCCCTTCTTAATCTTCAAGTTTTGGTCTTTTCCCATTATCTTTTAAGATTTGAAATGATATTTCACATATATGAACTGGATGAGGCATCATATCTCCTTTGTTTTCGAATTTCTAGTTCGTCTTTTTTATAGATTCATTTATATAATTTATATCCATAGTTTTCCATGAATTTTAAACATATTCATTGCGTTATGCTCTTCATTCCTTTCTAGTTCTTTTTGAATCATTTTTTTTAAAATATTTAATCTTCTTCTTCTCATAATAATATAACAGACTTTTGATTCGTAATGTCAATCATTATCTCCCCAGGTGACATTACAATTTAACTTATTTCTATGGCTTTATTTAAAAAAGATCTTTCTGTTTCTATTTAAAAGAATTTAATATTGTATTTAAAACTAAATTAATAAATCTTGCATTTGAAGTATTTACTAATCTTCGTCTTATCCCTCCCTTAGATAGTTATTTTGCTTTAACACTCCATTGACTAATATCGTATCTTCTTTTTGCCACTCTGTAATAGTTCCAGTAGAAGTTTTATATTTATTCATTTTCCCGTTAGTAAAAGTCTTATCTTGAATAGTTAAATGAATAGCATCCAAACCATAAGTGTTAGGAATATCAAGATTCAATGAATTTTCTTCTTCAATTATATATAAAACAGCAAGTCCAGAATTAACCTGTTCTGCAGTTTGACCCATAATATGAGGATGATACCAATAAATTTCAGCTTATTATGCATGTTTAAGGATATTTTTTTGACTCACCTTAATATTATTGATTTAGGTCCTCTATTAACATCTCCATTTAGAAGTAATCCATAGTCATGAATAGTAGTTTTTTTATTTGTTTTATATAAAGTTTAATTGTAGGTGCTAAATAAGTATCTGAAAAAGATAAAGTATTTGATTTAACTCCATTTCCAAATTCATGAAAAGAGTTTTAAATATATAGTTTAATTTTTTTGTTCCTTTTACTATTTGAAGGTTTAATTCTCTTAAACTACTTACAATTAGACTTGCAAATACTTAATTTTACAAAATTTCTTCTTTTCATAATAAATTCTTTTTATTTAGATGATATTCATAATATATTAAATTATATTATGAAAGTAAATATCTAAGAAATTAAATAGGTTTTAAATATTAATTATTATATATATTTTTTTAATCATAGAGGAAATAGCAATTTAAGCTAAAAAGTGCTATTCTTTTTTTTAAAAACACAGTTTATTTATAAATAATACTTATAAAACAATTCTAATATCTATTTATTAATTTTAAAAGATATTTAGAAAATATACTAAAAATGAGATAAAAAATGAGATCACTACTAATGTTTTTTCTATTAGTTACTTTTTCAAATGCTAATATTTCAATTGAAAATGCTTGGAAAAAAGTTCTTCTACTTAATGAAGGATTAAAAGCTTCAAATGCTGATGTTTTATATG
>SPKZ01015296.1_pt1 | contig 12206 bp, 10 predicted proteins | sample 2456571 | NCBI WGS metagenome assembly SPKZ01 (sample SAMN11192286, study PRJNA482655) | marine metagenome | biome: ENVO:00000447; feature: ENVO:00000244|ENVO:00000211|ENVO:00000569|ENVO:00002023; material: ENVO:00002151; isolation source: ocean water from marine abyssalpelagic zone ...
ATCAGTATCAGTTGATGCTTTGTGAAAATCATTTTTAGTGCCGTGAATAACACTATTTATTCCACCAGAAGTAGTTAACGTATGCAATTTAGCACCCGCGTCTTTAAATGCAGGAATCAAAACTCTTGAGGCATAATTTCCAGCGCCGACAAAACCAACAACAGCTTGCTCTTGTTTCGCTGGTACATACGGATTAAGCGTTAACTCATTATTCGTTAATTCTTCAACAGATACATTCGGATATTGTAATAGTATACCTAAAGCTGATTTCTCATTTGTTAAAGTAGCATAACCATCTAATGCATCATCAAATGAATAGCGATGGGAAATAAGCGATTTAACATCGAGTTTACCACTAGAAAGCATATCTAGAATGGCCTCAAAATTTCTTTGCTCGGTCCAACGCACAAATCCGATGGGATAGTCATTACCTTTATCTTCATAACTTGTTTCGTAACGACCTGGCCCATAAGAGCAGGAAACTTGAAAAGATAATTCTTTTTCGTAAAAATCAGCACGGCTTAGCTCTAGGCCTACCACCCCAACTAAAACAATACGACCACGTTTACGTGACATTTGGGCAGCTTGAGCAACAGGGTCATTAGAAGTTGTTGATGCTGTAATAATAACACCATCTACCCCTTTACCTCGACTAAACGCCATCCCCATACCAATAGGGTCTTCACCAGTTCCCGGATTACAAATTTCGGCGCCAAATTGCTTCGCCAACTCTAATTTACTTTGATCATAATCAATGGCTAAGACACGACAACCATTTGCCAATAATAATTGTACGGTCATTAAACCTATAAGACCTACACCCGTCACAACAAAACATTCACCTAACGTGGGATTGGCTAAACGAATACCTTGTAGTCCAATAGAGCCTAAAACCGTAAAGGATGCTTCCTCATCAGTTACATTTTGAGGTATTTTGGCACACAAATTCCTAGGCACACGCACAACATCGGCATGAGGTCCATTTGATATTACTCGATCACCTTGGGTAAACTCTGATATTCCCGAGCCCACTTCAGCCACTATACCAACATTACAATAACCTAAGGGCAACGGTTGGTCTAACTTACTCTTAACTGCATCAATGGTAGTCGCTAAGCCATCAGTTTTAACTTTATCAAGTACCATTTTAACTTTATCGGGTTGCTTACGGGCTTTTTGGATAAAGTTAGCCTGTCCAAATTCAACCAACATACGCTCGGTACCTGCTGAAATTAAACTTGTGGTGGTATGAATTAATAAGTGACCAGACTTTGCCTGAGGCGCGGGCGCGGTTACCAGAGAAGTTTCACCACTTCCCATATTTTGGAGAATTTGTTTCATTTTTTCCTATCGTCATTATGTAAGGTAAAAAGTGTATTTTATTTATAAATAAAATACTTCTGTTGAAAGGTCATTTTTTTTACTCCCAACATTATAGGCAAATAAGTGGTTGTTACTCGCTTTTCCTGAAGGGAACATTATGCTACCAAACTGAAAGATTCTATACGGAAATATATCTTTCTCAACCGTCGATAATATATTGAACTCTTTTTTTTCTTTTGAGTAGACTATGATATCAGAGGAGTTATCTTTAATACCTGGGCCAGGCTTGTTATCGATTAATCTACTAAGTTTACCTTTAGGTTCATCACTAGGTTCAGTTGAGGTAGAAAACACATAATAGTCTTTAAGTTCAGTACCGTAAATACATGAACCTTTGATTTCATATAACTTTTCAGAATCCCATGTACCGAATTCATTTCTTAATAATCGAATACTATTAGATTCTTGTTGAGTATCTGTGGCATAAAGCAAGCCTTCATCTGTTGGAAATGCAATACACGACCTAAATGATTGCTTGCCCTCAACTATGAGCTCAACATCATTAAAATTATTTTTTGCCATGTATATAGCTGCAGAATGTTCAAAATCACCAACTAATATCCAAACACAACATCTTTTTTTATCGGGTATAAGAGCGTGAATATGATTTATTTTACCTTCAGAAAATTGAAATGCATTCTTCCATTTTCCGCATGCTTCTCGTTGAAAGATACTAACGGGATTACGATTATGATTTCCAAAATATTCTCCATAACAAATAGAATCAGTAAAACCTAAAATATCTATAATATTACAAAAATGTAATGGCCCTCTGCCATTGTTGAATTTAAATTCAACCTTTAACGAGCGATTTTTTCTGTCATAGACAATTAAATGGTGACTATATGAAAAGAAATAATGTTCCTCACTTGAAATAGCACTCATAACCCCGAGTCGCTTCATTCGATGCCATAATGAAAAGTTGCCAAGTACTTTATTTATAAGTTTCTCATCAAACTCGAATAATAAGACTTCTTCACCATTTTCGGATCTTTCATAAACTTTATTTAGCCTTGAAAAGAGTAAATTACCTTTTTCATTAAAAAATAAAGGTTTTCCTTTCTTTATAAAAGTATTGTTTTTCATTGTTATAGCCAAAAGTATGGATATCCCGTTGCATTTTTCGAATGCAAAAAGTCTAACATCCTTTTAGCATTCAATACCTCAATGGTCACACCATCTATTACTTTACTTTGAAGTATCCCTTTTTTGATCAAATCTTTACATAATGTTCTTTCAGCAAAATGTAAAGCTCCCCACTTAGGCGCTCGCTCTCTAAGGGTAACTTCTTTGTTAAACTCATGATCTTTTATTATAAACGTCTTATTCAAATACCAATTATTAATTGGCCAATCCTCATCTAAGACATCTTCAGCTACATGTATCATTGTTAGACTATGAGGCAAATCAACACCAAAACCTACTATTATCGCATCGTTATCGGCACAGAACTTCCACGAAGAGTTATTACCGCACGCTAATGGCGAGTCACCCTCAAGGTTTTTATCCATCATAGTCTTAGCTAAAGGACCTTCTGCCACTAGTGAGTTAATTGGGTGTCTACTTCTTACTGAATATTGTCGCTTATGTAACATCATCGGCAAGACTCCAGTTTTGATAGGACTATTAACAACATCATATTCAAAAACAGCATCAGTACAATTCGTTTGCAAATAGTCTTCAACATTCGCAGAGTTTTTAAACTTAGGCATGGCTGGCATTGCTAAGGTTCCTGTAGAACCTATAATATTAAACAAATAATCTAATAATTGATTAGGAGTTTTCCCTCTTCCCTTAAAGGGAGCATAGGCAGAGTGTACAACCACAAGCTTGCCTTCATTAACACCTTGATCCCTTAAAAACTCTTCGATTTTACTATAATCAATTGATTGAGTATCTTGAGAGCTGGCTTTCTTTTTCTTAACCCTTTTTGAAAGCACATTGACATTTGCCCAATATATTCGCCTGAAAAGCATTTCAATATGAGGTGAAAATGCAAAAGTTTTCTTTACTAAACTTGTATTTGCCACGATAGTTCCCTATTTAAAATCCAACATGCAAGTTACATGTATTGTCCACCGTTAATCGCGATATCACTACCCGTAATAAAGTCAGAATTAGCACCGACAAGAAAACAAACAGCATTAGCTATTTCTTGTGGCTTACCTAACCTTCCAACAGGTATATCCTGAATAATTTTCTCTAAAACTTTATCAGGAACACCACTAAGCATATTTGTTTCAGTGTATCCAGGTGAAATAGAATTTACGGTAACCCCTTTTCTCGCGCCCTCTAAAGCTAAAGACTTAGTAAAACCGTAAATACCCGCTTTAGCCGCAGAATAGTTAGCTTGACCGAATTGCCCTTTATGACCATTTATAGACGAAATATTTATAATACGCCCCCACCCCAAAGTGCACATGTCTTCAAATGTCACTTTTGACATATTAAAAACTGAATCTAAATTTGTGCGTAGTACAAAATCCCATTGTTGAGGCTGCATTTTTTTTATAGTTGCATCATCTGTGACCCCAGCATTATTTACCAGAACAGATACAGCTCCAAATTTATCACTGACCTGTTCATATAAATTTTGACAGGACTCATAACTAGCAACATCAACAGGGGCTATATAAACATCAAAGCCAGAAGATTTCATTTTATCTTGCCAACACTCTGCTTTTTCGATATTTTTAGGCTGATAAGTAGCAACTAAATTAAAGCCTTTATCAAAAAGCTGCTTACATATTTCTGTTCCAATTCCACCAATGGCGCCAGTAACAATTGCATTTTTTTTCATCTTAATCCTATACTATTATCTACAAAACTTGAGCTACATTCATTTGTGCTTTAAATTTCGTTTCTCATTATTTAATACTTAGCCATCATCTCAAACTAAAACCTAATTAACGCCCTAAATGTCTTACTCAATTATCCATGATTTATTGCTATAACCCATCTACTTATTATCATTCTACTATAAGTATACTGTTGCATATAATTTTTAGATGTTTTCTATAAGATTCAAAACAGCCTTAAATTTACCACTACTACTTTTTTTAATATGACCGGTATACTCAAAACTCACATTAATATCAGAATTAATTAATTCAATGACTCTTTGTTTTATCAAGTTTTCATAGGAGTATTGATCAGCCCCCTCACGTAATACTGATAATATGATAATGCTTCCTAGCTCTTTTTGAATGACCTGCACTTCCTTAATCAAGAATGTATCCTTAAAAAGATAGTCAAACCGCATTATTCTTTTACCATCATTTGTAATGACAAAGTCATCGATACGACCATCAATTGATTCTATAACACGAGATTTTCTACCACACTCACAAGAAAAGCTTTCTGGCATCATTGTCGCCACATCACCAGTATCATATCTTATCAAAGGAAAGGCTGTATTAAACAAACTGGTCCCAATTAATCGGCCTTTAGCCCGACCATCAGGAAATAATTCAGGATCAATAATTTCAAAATGAGAAAACTCAAAGTCTTCGTGGTAATAGTCGTACTGACACTTAGATAAATTACAATTCCCCTCAGTCAAGCCATATTGATCGGTTACGAAAGCTCCAGTCCAATGAGTGATGGCTTCTTTTTGATAATCTAAAACATTTTCAGCGCCACAAAAGACATATGATGGCTTAGAACTTTCCTTCATTGTTAAGTCAGCATTAATGGCAAGTCGAGAGACTTCAGCTAGAATACTTGGATACCCCGAGTAGTATACAGGAGAAATTGTATTCAAAAATCCAACGATAACTCCTATGTTTCTTTCATTAATATGCTGCATACTGATTAAGTATTGTTTACGGGCAGAATTGTAACGCCAAAATGGAGCTTTTTTCTGGTTACTAGGAACAACAGCCTTCCCCGTAAAATTAACACTGACATCATCTAAATTCACATCAAAACGAACTAAGTGGCGAGCCCAAACAGCCCATTGTGCGGCAATGTCATCTTCAGTTTTATCAAGTTTTAAGGCTTTACCTGTAGTACCACTGGTCTTAACCGTGTAACTTTTAATTTCTGTTCTTTGAACTATAGCGTCATAGCTATTAACAATATCTTCTTTTGTACTTATAGGTAATTTACTTAATATTTTATAAGGCTCTTCAAACATTTGAGCAGCGGATATCCCATCTAAGTATTGTAAATAATAAGGGGATTTTTTAGCTCTAATTAGCAGTGTTGATATTTTAGAACGTTTGTAATTTTGGATTTGCCCTTGGTCAAACCACTCAGTAAGAGTAAAATGACTTAAGTACTTTTCATATAGCTTAGAGTACCTTTTTTTACCTTCAATATAGCCATATAGAGAACATACATAGTTTTGCATAAATACAGGGAGTTTTTCATAAACTTTTTCAATCTTACTCATTTAAATCATCTCTAAAGGTTTGCTAGTAAGGTAATAAATTATGGAGTGCTATTACACATAATCTAAATAACATTAAACACTTGACTGTGGGAACATAAAATCAAATACTTGACTCACTGAGGATAGCGACACATCCCCATCTTTATTCTGCTCTTTTTCAGCCAATTGATTTAAGCATCGGATAAAGTCTTCTTTATCTCCATACTTATATAAAGAAACAAAAGAAGGCCTTTCCACCACATCGCTCGCTAAACAATTAACATTTAACAAACCTGCTTCGAGCACTGCTAAAGACATACCGTCAGAAGACGTCGGCCTAATATATACATCATGCTGGGTTAATAGCTTTTTAAAGTCTTGTGCGGAATCGACATAAGTTACATTTTTAAATGAGGCGAATTTTTCGTTAAATTTACCACTTAAATCTACTACGGTTAAGTTAAAGTTATTATCAATTTGAGGCATACAATCGAGTATAAAATTAGCACCATAAATTTCAACACCATTAATTAACCTATCATTATTTATATAAAACAATACATTAGGCTTACCATTTACTCTCTGAACACCTTGCTCCGGAGTTTTATAAAGGGATTTTAGCTGTTGAGCATTTTCTGAAAAAATAGTGGTATGTTGCAAACAGTTAACATTCAACTTGCTTAGTTGCTGGAAGACTTCTTTGTTTAAACAAAAAACACCGTCGGCTATACCGAAAGACACGCGAACAAAAGTATTATCAAGAGGAAAAGGCCCACCATGCTTTACAAAATAAACTTTTTTAAAAAAAGCCTTGGCTAAAAGAATATAAAGCAACCTTTTTAAATGGTTCGATGCATTGATATGAACAGCATCACTTTTGTTAAAAAAGAAGTTTCTAAATGAAAAGGGCCTTAATTCAACCCCTTCAGCTGACTCACTGGCTTGATAAAAATATTTTAAAAACACAGTAACACCACCTATAGGTGGTGCAGGTTTACCAGTCACAAGAATAATTTTCTGCATATTTTCCACAAATTTTAAATTTAGCGCTCTTCCACCATAGAAATACTTTGGCTGGAGAAGTTTTCAGTTAACTAGTTGAACGAGGTAAAATTGTAAAGCCAGGATCTAAAACAACTATCGAGCCATCTGGGATGTCTTTATGAACAACAGTATTAGCACCAATAGAGACATTATTACCAATGGTTATTTTTCCAAATATTTTCGCTCCGGGCGCGATATAGACATTATCACCAATAGTTGGCACACCTCTTTTGTCGCCCTTACCTGCAACCCCAATGGTAACTTGCTGAGAAATATTAACGTTTTTGCCAATCTTAGCCAATCCAGAAATAACTATGCCGCCACTATGGCCAATATAAAATCCAGCGCCGATTTGAGTGACTCGAGGTATTTCTATGCCCCACTTGCTCCTAATACGGTGATACAAAAACATATAAACAGGTTCTAAAAAGCTCCTAATTACAAGGTTTTTGGTTTGTAGCCATTGACCAAACCTTAAGATCACCATAGCATGACAACCAGGTGAGCGATAACAGCCTATAATTTTTTTTACTTTGCTACCTTTTATTAGGTCCGATGTACGTTTAAGATCTGCTTTCAGCATGTTATTCCTAATTGAGTTCATTTAATACTTATTGATTATAAAACCTATAAGTTGTTCATCTGCTATAGCGAACTAGCATAAAATCCTTTCATATTGAGCTATTACAACTTCCGATTTATGTACGCCTTCAGCATATTCCTTTGCATTTTGAGACATTACTGAGTAAGAGGAAAGTGATAATTCATTATATTCATGCAAAATCCTAGCAAGTTGCTCTGGTTTTAATAAATCAACTATTGCCCCTGAGTTTGAAATATCAATAATTGCTTGGTGATCTCCAATATTACCCAAAATCACTGGAGTTCCTGTAGTCAAAGCTTCGGCAACAGAATTAGCAGAAGACTCAAATAAAGAAGGGTGAAGCAAAAATTTAGATTGACTTAATACTTCAGGAACATTTTTAATAGCTCCGTGGAATATCAAACTATTCTCTAGGCCGTGTTCTTTGAGTAGTTTCTGTGAAATTAATACTTGGTCTTCATCAACTAACCTCCCGTACCAGTTAATTACCGGTGGGTGTTGTCCATAAAGCTCTTGATACTTAATTAAAGCTAAGGCCACATAATTATGATTTTTATTTTTAGTTGTATGAGCTATGACAGAGATTCCACCATTCAACTTCTTCATCGGAATACATTCAACATCAAAAAATTTTTCGGGTAATGCGTTTGGCACATATGTTACTTTATCTAAGCCAAAATACGTCTTAAGGTCTTCCGTTTGTCCGATAGAGTTTGAGGTTATATGATTACATACTTTATGCATTTTTTTTCTTAGACGTGGAATGATCCCCTTTCCATAAAGTTCAAAGGCAGATCTTTCCGAATAATAGAGCTTAGTATTACCAAAATAGAAAAAGCTTGCCATTTCTAGATAAAATGACGGCGTATTGAGAAATGCCATAGCTGAATGATATTTATGTTCATGCAATAATTTTATTAGTTTTAAGACAACATTAAGGCCAAATTTGTTTGTTTTTTGTACCTCGTGAACAATCACTCTTTTATCTAACGAAGTCCTATAATGGTCATGTTCAGGATAATATATAAACACATGCACATCGTAGCCTTTAGAAACTAAACCATTAGCAATAGCAACAATTTGCCTTTGTGCACCACCCGAGCCAAAATGATCTACGACTAATAATATTGGTAAACGTTTTATTTTCATCTTTTCCATCTTTTCCATGATTTTTATATAAAGTTTAAAACAACAAGATCAGCGCGCTATTCATTAACTGCGGTAATCGTAAATTTCATTGACTATTAGCGACATATTAACAATAATTATAAATGAAATGGCTGCAGGTTATTAGCCTATTAGTTTATTTTTTTAAAAAAAATATTAAGAGCAGTTTTACTCCGTTAAATAATCAATCTATTAACAGTTATAACTTTTGATAAGATAAATCGCTATTTCCATAAAAATGTTTTTGTTGATCTTTATTGATTAAATTAAGAAATACGAAAAAAATAAAAGGATAGGCTATTTTAAAAATAAAAGGCTCTTTCAGCTCAATTATAAACAAAGGAATAAATAGAATTATCGCTAATAAACTAAATTGTGTATTTCTCACTTCCCATAACCGTTTAATTGAGTAACCAAACACTGCCACATAAAAAACAACTGCAATAACAATCCCATAACCATAATATGATGAAATATAGCCTATATCACTACCCGTTAAACTATTTCCTTTAGCATCATTATTAGAGCCCGTCCCCAGTATTGAGACTATATCAAGTTTAGGTATAGGCATGTCCTGTAAAGCAGATATGGTGACATCTTCACGACCAAATAAAAAACCAAACGAGCGAAAAATGGCGGTAACTAATTGTTTTTGATCCTCAGGTAAAGCTAAGGTTAAAACGTCAAATTCAAAACCAGTAGATAAAAACACTATAATTAATAATGAAAATAGAGTTAAGAAAGAAAATATAATAAAACTTGGGGAGAATGAAATGAGGATGACTGAAAACATAAAGTACATACATAACAAAAGCCCTGTTTTACCAACCACAATACAAGATGAAAATATGAAAAAAGCAATCAGTAAATACTTAAACCTCTTTTTAGTTTTTTCAAAATAAAAACAACACATACTGCAAAAGCAACCTAATGCTAATGCAATTGATAAACTAGCACCAGAGCCAGTAGAAAAACCAGGGACCCTTGCACCATAAGCAAAGGGAATATTACCGCCATGTACCATTACAGTATCAAGCCAAGCTCTGTAGGGGGGGTAAAAGAATGAGATATACACCATAACAGCCTGAAACAAACAACAATAGGTAACGATTTTTAAAAAGTGATGATGATCTTTAAATAAAAAGTGAAAAGATACCGATAGATACAAAGTAAAAACTACAAAGACCGTAGTTCGGCTTAACATGCCAAAATCTGTTTCGAGTAATATCACCTGTAAAATGGTGTACAGCACAACAATGAAAAGTAAAAAATAAAAAATATAGTATTTTCTTAAATCACTTTTAAAATGATTTAAGATTTGTGGAAGAAACAATAATGTTGTTAAAAACAAAGATATTCTTAATGGCGATAAAAACTCCACAGCTTTGAATTTCAACAAAAAGAAGGTAGAGAAGAATAAAAAAAACAGAAATATATTATAAGTATAACGATTAATTTTAAATTTGCTATTAGTCATAAAAAACTCGGTAAATTAAAGCAATTTCACTTGGAACAACGGATGTGACTTAAGTCGTAAGCTAGCTTTTTCAACGAAAAACCAAGACATGGTAGCAGCTACTAAAGTAGCTAATATGAGTAAGTATAAGTATTGAATACTTTCTATATAACCGTAATACATAAACAGGTTTATTAAAGGTGCATGGTATATGTATACGCCATATGATATATCATTCCTCTGAAGAAGCTTATTGCTTAATGAAGGAAACGAATAGGCAAAAGAAAATATTAAGGCGGATAATAATATGTACATGAGTGGGTTTAAATGATTTCCAAAAAACCAACCTAGATTAATACTTACATAATAAGCAGAAGCGATGTATATAATAAACAAATAGACAAATTTTCCGGCTAAATACCTATGTAGTAAATTAAAGTTTTTTTGAAAAAGCACCCCTAATAAAAACATATAAAACCAGGGTGAAAAAGTAACGGTAAATAATTTAAATAATATATTTTCACTATATTCTTTCACTAACGAGCCGTGAAACATAAATATTGATAGAAAAAATATAATTAAAAATACCAGCCTTATATTGCATTTAGGCTTTGCCAGTTTAAATAACCAATATACTACCGGTAGCGCTATATAAAACTGTAATTCAACTGTTATTGTCCACAAGCTACCATTCAATACACCTGTACCAAAGTCGCGCATAAATTCAGGGTTATAAAATTGTACAAAAGTAATTTGCCCTAATAACCATAGACTCATTTCAGTAAAATAAAACTCTTTATTCGTAAAATATCCAGTCATATATACGGATATTATTGCAATCAATGTACATATTATTAGCGCAGGAAATATTCTTAATGCACGGTTTTGAGCATATTCGATTATGTTTGGATTTTTCTCAAAAGACTTGCTAATAAGAAAACCACTGACAAAGAAAAATACTGGCACACCCGGAAAAAACAGGGATATATCAAACAGAAGCATGTTGCTAGTATCAATATTCAGATGCGACACTGTATGGTGAAAAACTACTTGTAAAGCCGCTAGCAACCTAATGATATCAAAATTATTTATTTTAAAAGTATCTTGCAAGTCTGTTCAGCCTAAATTCTAGTTAAAATGGTTATAGAGAAACGCGATATAATATATTTCATTAGATAAAAGTCAATATGCACAGTTCACTAATGCCTAATTTAAGGTTATATACTCATAACTTTTGTTTTAATTGAGCGCATCGTTTTGATAAATTTCGGCACGAAGGAAAAATGAGATAACTTACTTAGTAAAACATGTATGTTTGAAGCAAATATTCGTTCTGATTCTGCTAATACAATTAACCTTTTATAACCTGAAAAATCGCCGATAAAACATCGATAAAGAGCAAAACTGAATTTCCTTTTCAATTTAGCAGGCCTAACTATGGCACTTGAGACACCAGATGATTCAGCAAGGTCATATGCTTTATCATAATAAAATTCACACTTTTCTAAATGAGCTAAATTAGACGTTAAACTTGCTGAATAGATCCTATACGCCCCTAGCTTTTCATCAGAGATATAAATTGAACCTTTTAAAGCACTATGAATATAAACATAAAAGTCGATTGCTTTAAGAACTCCGTCATATTTCACTCTGGTAGACTTTCTATATATAACAGAACTAGAATGAAATATAGTGCCTACTCTCAACATATCTTCGACATTTAGTACTTGTTGTCGCAATGACGGAATATCAGGGATGGTATCGCCATTCTCGTCGATAGAGACCATATCATGTGCCATTAATGAGAAGCTTGAGTTGCCATCCATAAAGCTAACTTGCTTTCGGAGCTTATCTGGTAATAGGTAATCATCGCCATCTAAACTGCAAATTAATTCACCTATAGCATATTGGTGAGTGTTGACATAATTTTCAAAGTAACCGAGGTTTTTCTCTCTAAAAACCACATTCGAAGTTATGTGTTTATACCTATGGCAGACTTCAGAGATAATTGCTCGACTATTGTCAGTTGAACCGTCATCAGATATCACTACCTCAAAGTCAAAATCAACAGCCTGCTCAAATACACTGACTAAGCATTTTTCAATATACTTCTCTTGGTTATAACAGAGAATACACACGCTTACTTTCATATCAACTTACCTTTTATTCGATACTTA
>SPKZ01018760.1_pt1 | contig 12202 bp, 6 predicted proteins | sample 2456571 | NCBI WGS metagenome assembly SPKZ01 (sample SAMN11192286, study PRJNA482655) | marine metagenome | biome: ENVO:00000447; feature: ENVO:00000244|ENVO:00000211|ENVO:00000569|ENVO:00002023; material: ENVO:00002151; isolation source: ocean water from marine abyssalpelagic zone ...
AAGGACAGTGTAAAAAAGCTTATGATAGTTTCAAGCGTAAAAGGGACTTAGAAAAACAAGTACCTAATACCGTGTGGGGGTATAAACTACTTCTACCAGAAAAACCAAAGACTTACACTACTATACCAAACTTCGGTAAAGGTTTATCTAAGCGAAAATTCCCATATTACGAAAAAAATTTTGTACAGTTAGTAGACTCTCTGGAAATAGATGGAGAAATAGAACTTACTCAAGATTTAAGAAACGTATTATCCTTACAACAATCTAAAAAGAAAAGAATAACCAAACGAGAGTTTCTTGATATAGAGCAAGACAGATGGACAAACGGTTTTTGGTGGTACAATAAAAATAACCTAGAGTATATTACAGGGTATCACTATCTGATATTACAGTATTGGCTAATACCTGTAGATAAGTCAGGGGGGATAACTACTAACCCTCTTTTTGTGGATATGCAAAGAGATAGGCATTATTGTGCTTCTTTTACAATAGACGACCCAGATTTATCAGGTATTTGTTACATAGGAAAGCGTAGAGAGGGCAAAACTGTAGATGCAGGAGGAACTTGCTACTTTCACACATTTTTTCAATACAACGGGTTTTGTTCTATACAATCAAAAACAGATGATGACGCTGAAGGAGTATTTAGAAAAGTCATATCTTCTTGGAGACATTTACCAAAATATCTTAAACCAGACGATAGCGGGGTATCAAACCCAAAAAGTGAATTACTTGCCGCACCTCCATCAACAAGAAGTACAAAAGGTGAAAAGAAGACCTACAATGAATATTTAAACAGTATTATGAGAACCTTCAACTCAAAAGCCGAAGCAGTTGATGGACAAAGGACTACAGCACAAATTTCTGACGAATTCGGCAAAACTGTTAGTGCAAAAGTAACCGAAAGACAAAACATTAATAAAATCTGCTGTACAGTAGGTTCTAAAATAATTGGATTCCAATATTGGACTACTACAGTAGAAGAAATGGAAAAGAAAGGAGGAGCAGAGGCTTTTGCTTTATGGGAAGGTGCAGACCCAGATAATTTAACAGAAAACGGCAGGACGCAAAACCTTTTAGCTAGATTATTTTTCCCCGCATACTATGGCATGTACGAAGGCGTAAACCTAAAAACGGGGAAACCACTTGTTGATGATTTTGGATACAGTGACATAAAAGGCGCAATAGAATATCTCAATAGCGAGGAAAAAGGGAAAAGTAAATCAGACCTTGAGGATTACCGAAGAAAGTTCCCCCGTTCGATAGAAGATGTATTCAAATCTCTTAAATCACAAACCCCTTTTAATGTAGAATACTTAGAACAAGATGAAAAGCAAGTAGGTGTTTATAGAGAACAAAAGAAAATACAAACAGTAAGGGGTAACTTAGAATGGGTTGATGGCATACCATTTAAAGACGTATATTTTAAACCTAGTGAAAATGGTCTTTGGGAAGTATTAGAAGAACCTGCACATTGGGTAAGAAACAAAAGAGGTAACAAAAAGTACGGTGTAAAAGAAACCCCTTTTTCTAACGCTTATATATCAAGCCTTGACCCTTACGCATGGTCTCAAGTATCGGATGAGAAAAGAGCGTCTAAAGCCGCTTCTCAAGTAATGGGTCTATGGGGAGACTTGCTCATACCAACAGTTGTATGCGAATATCACGGCAGGCCAAACAACGTAACAAAGATGTATGAAGACATACTTAAACAGTTGATTTGGTATTCATCTCCACTATCTTTAGAAAAAAATACACACGGTTTTGAAGAATACGCGGCTAATCATGGGTACGATGAGTATATTATGCCAAACCCATTCCATAAAGGAAAAGGTATAGAAAGGGGTATACCTAATAAAAGTGCAGGTATGAGAGAGACACTTGTTAATCAAGCTGTAGCATACGTTGATAAATACATTGGTTTAAAAGAAGAAGAGGGGTTTAAGACACATTTGGTTTTTGATAAGACAAGAGACGACTTAAAATCCTTTGATGTAGAAAAGTGGACTAAGTTTGACCTCGCTGTTTCTTTTATGTATCTCATAGTAGGATGGAACTACCGAGACCAGTACTATAAACTTAACAAAAAAGACGAGAAGAAATTTAATAAGTCTTTTATACCCCACAAGACAAAAAGTGGTTGGAATAAAAACAACAGCAGGTGGTTTTAGGTTGGTAAGCACTTACCATTTTTCTTCGTATCTTTGCAGACAGTATGAAAGTACCTACCATTAATGGATTCCCGTCCGATTTCGTATCACCTGAAGAGAAGTTAAAATCTGACTGGCATTTAGCTTGGGCTAAAAAAATGTGGGGAAGATTGAACGTTGAAACCGCGTGGAATGGTTACGAACAACGTTCTGAGATTATTAATAACAGGAGAGAAGCGCAAGGTAATTCTGACGTAGAACAGTTCAAGAATCAGTTCAGAGACCAAGTAACTGCCCCCGATAATTTACCGTACAATATACAAACTCCTTTACCGTCAATGATTAATGGGATAGTAGGAGCATTAGTAAACCAAAGTCTAAATTTAGATGTAAAAGCGGTAAACGAAAAAGGTGGAACAGAGTACGACAAAGAAAAAAACAGGTTAATTAGTATATTAACTCTTTCAAAAGAAGCGGAAAGAATAAAAGAAGAAACTGGTGTAGATATATCCAAGAAAATACCTATTAAAGATACCTACGACTCTATAGAAGAGATAGAAGAGAAAATGGGGACATGGAAAGAAGAGACGGCCATAGCTATGGAAGACCTCTTGAAATGGATTCACAGCTATAACGATAAAGCTTACATACGAGAAAGAGTAATAAGAGATTTAGTTGAAAATGGTATTGCGGGGGTAAGAACCTACGTAGACCACAACAATGAAGTAAGAGAAAGAGCTATTGATATAGCAGATTTAGTGTGTTCTTGGTCAAAAGATGACAATTATAAGTCTATAAAATTCGCAGCCGAATTGTTGACAAAGACCTTAGACGAAGTAATAATAGAGGCCAATTTAACTGAAGAGAAAGCTTACGAAGTAGCTCAAAAAGCAGCGGGTAAATACGGTAATAGCCAATGGGACACTACCCGTTGGGGGAACAGTTACTACCCAGAGGCAGGTAATTACGACAACTCTTGGAGAGCTTTTAAAGTGTATGTGCTTGACGGACAATATATATCTACAGATAATAGAACTAAAACTGTTGTAGAACTATCAAACGGAGCTAGGCGCATAAAAAAACAAGCCAAAAAGAAAAAAGAGAAGACAGTAGATACTATAACCAACAGAATATCAAGAGTATACCAATCAAAATTCATAGTCGGTACAGATATCGTATATGATTATGGTCTAAAACCTAACCAGCTAATAAGTCGTTCTAATGGTAGGATAGACGGGGATGCTACGTTAGACTTCACCATTTATGCCCCTAATATCCATGACGGCAAAAACACGTCAATTTTACAGTTAATGAAAAGTCATTCTGACATGATTAAAGTCAGTATGCTTAACGCTTTAGGATATTTAGCTACACTCCCACCAGACATTGTAAACTTTGATGTAGACTCTTTATCCCGTGCGATAGTTGGAATGGGAGAAGAGGGTTTGACAGAAAGAGACCTTGTAGAACTTTCCATGAAATATGGCATTTCCTTTTCTTCTTCTACTAATGGTAAGAACGGATTTGTTCAGCAAAAACCAGTATATGAAATACCTACGGGCAATAGTAACAAGTTAGCTATATACCTTCAAGCAGCAGAGTACCATACGAGAATGATGGAGATTGCCAGTGGTATACCTCTTTCAACAATAGGTTCTGTAGAAAAGGACGCTTTAGTGGGAATAGAGCAGCTTAAAACACTTAGTCGTAATAATACGCTAAGACACATTGACACTGCGTACAAAAATATAGAAGAAAGGTCTTCAAACAAAATCATCTTGTACGCTTTAGACTTAATTAAGTTTGGGAACAAAGCCAAAGATTTTGCTAAAGCCATAGGTTACACCGAAACAGAAATACTTAAAATACCAGAAAAATATAAGCTAAAAGAATACGGGTTTTTTATTCGCATGCTTCCAGATGCAACCAAGATTGAAACCATACAACAAGGTATAGCTGAATCCGTAAGAGCTGGAACAATAACTCCTGATGATGGAATAGAGTGCATGATTTTACTAGAAAGTTCGCCAGATAAAGTCCCAGCAAGACTTAGAGTAATGCGTAAAAGGCTTTCAAAGCAAAAGCTACAAGAACAAGAACAGGCTGCTCAAGCCAACGCTCAAGCTAACGCCCAACAGCAGATACAATCAACACAGGTAGCCCATGAATTGCGCATGAAAGAACTGCAAGCTGAGACACAAAAAGAAATCGCTATTATACAAGCTAAACTCAATGCAGATTTACAACTCAAACAATTAGACACTCAAGGTAAAGTAATAGTCGAGAAAACAAAAGGAGATGAAAAGATTGAGCAGATAGAGGTAGCTTCTGAATTAGCACTTAAGTCAGAAGGAGCTTTAGAAAAAACATCTTTTACTAAAGAAAGCGGGGTTAGTCAACCATCTGTACCCAGAAAAGCTTAAAAACTGTTTGTTAAATTATCATTACCTTTGTAATTAATTTACTAAAATTTAATTATGAGTGTAATAGACCCATCTTCTGGAACAATTAATCCAGAGGAACTACAAAAACATTTAAGTTCTTTGACACAAGAGGAAGCCCCTGCTCAAACAGAAGCTGCCTCAAATGAAAGTAATCAAAACACAGATGCAAATGTAGAACAAAAAACCGAAAAAACAAATATTTCGGAGGAAAATTCTACAGAAACTGAAAAAAATAAACCAGAAAACGATTTTGATACTCTTTATCAGGAACGTTTTCAGAAGGAAATATCGGAAGGTTATGTAACCAAGAGTGAATATGATGCGAAGTTAGATGAACTTCAAAAAAGCCTTGACGAGGCGAAGAACAAAAAACCCCAGTATCGAAACACAATCACTGACAAAGTAACACAGTTAGACGCAAAAGGTATTAGCGTAACAGCGGAAAATCTACCAATCTTATTGGCAGACTATTCACAATTTAACTTTACTGACCCTAAACAAGCTATGAGCTTAGTTAGACAAGAGTTAAAGTTAGATGGATACCTAAGTGACCAAGTTGATAAGCTTTTAAAAATGGATTACCCCGCACTGTTTGATGAAGATGCGGAGCAGTCAGAGAAAGACACGGCAGAGTTAAAGCTCTCTCGCGCTGCAAAAAGCTCTTTGGAAAAACTAAAGGAAATTCAGTCAGGGTTACAAGAACCGACACTACTTTCTTCACAAAGCAAAGAAGATGTAATCAAGAGTTACAACGAAGGATTGCAAGAACAGCAAGAACAGACAAATGCGTTCTATAAGGAAACAGCAGAACGATTGACAAAAGACCTATCTAGTTTTAGCCATGACGTGGACGGAGTTGAGTATAAGGTTGATGTTACTGATTTGAAGTCTGAGATTCAAGCTGAAATAGAATCAATTAAATTAAATCCAACACCGTACGTTAATTACGATGCACAGGGAAACCCAGTCTCTTTAAAAGAAAATGAAATCCTTAACAGAGCAATTAAAATAGCGGCAGTGGATAAAATCCTAACTGAATCTATTAAACAAGCAAAATCTAACGGTAGTGAGGCTACCGAAAGAGAGATTAAGAACACAAACTTTAACAACAAACAGCAAGAAAAAACAGAACTTACATCAGAAGAGCAAGAATTAGCGGAATTTCAAAAAGAGCTACAAGGGCAATTCTCTTTCAGACGTAGGTAAAAACAAAACACAAAATGGCAGTACAACAAAACACACCAAACGCTTATCGAGCGATAGGCGGTTTAAATACAGACTACATTAACTCAGAGTTTATTGTAGGAAACTATGGTGCTAAATCAGCACCAGACTTAGACCCATCTACTAAAGAGAGGTATGGATATGACCTTGGAGTCATGCAGTTGATGGAAGAATTCGGAAGCACTCGTTCAGTAGATTCTATTGAATATCAGCACGTGGAAGAAGACTTTATCGAGCAACTTATTGTTATTGGTACAGGAGGTATTACAGGAGGAGCTAACACTGAAACAGGAATTGCAGTAGCAACAACAACCGATTTCACTGTCCCAGTATCCACTCAAACTTACTATGCTAATACAGCTTCAGTTACTTCTTTTCCAGTTGCTAACAACATGGTATTAGATGTATTAGGGGTTAACGCCTTAGTGTCTGATGTAAACCAATCAGCAGGTACATTTACTCTTACATCTTTAGCTGACGTAGCTTTGCCTGTTGTAATAGAGAATACTGAACTACCAGTTGTAGGTATTGCAAAACCTGAAAAAGGAGATGCAATGGAGACTATGGACTCTAGGTTAATCAACTACGTTAATAACATCCAAACAATGTCAATGAAGCACGAAATATCTGGTTCGGCTTTAAACACTATTGGATATGCAGACTTTCAAGGTAGACGAAGATGGTACGATAAAAGCATCTTTAACAGAAAAAGAGTCTTTCAAAATCTTTGCGAAAGAACTTTAATTGACGGAGTTAGAACAGTTAATACCACTACTACTGGAACAGAATTAAACGGAGTAGCTACCACTGAAGGTCTTAACACCTTCGTAAGCGATAATGGAAACAGGGTAGATTTTGCTACTGCTCTCGACCTTGACGATTTCGATGACATGATTGACCAATTAGTAGAGTTTAGCGGGTCTACTGAAAATATGTTCTTGTCTGCTAACGCTACATCAAGAGATGTAGACAATTTCCTAAGAAATAGCCCAGGCATGACCAACGGAGGTATTGTTTACTCTGCTGTAGGCGGAGAAGATAAAGCCGTAAGTTACGATTTTAGGTCTTTCCAAAGAAATAACTTCACTTTCCACAAAAAAACTTTAAGAGCTTTTGATGACCCTAAAGGTCTTGGGGCTACTGATTTCTACAAGTCTGTAGGTTATATCATTCCTTTGGGAAATGAATCTTACGCAGACTATGGTAACGGTAACACTGTAAGTGACGCTCCTTATATGAATGTCGTTTATCAAAACACTGAAGGTAGTTTAGGAAATGGATATGAAGAGTATGGTTTCGGTGGTACTGGTAACGGCACTAAAGTCACCGATGTTGACTCTAAAACAGTTGTAATGAGAAAAAGATTTGGATTTGAGGGTATTTGCCCTAACAAATTCGGAATTTTCGTTAAAACTGCGTAATAGTACATAATAATTTAACCCTCCCGTTGTAAAAAGCGGGAGGTTTTTTACTATAATTAAATACAAATTAAAAAAAATGAAACGATTTATCACGTACAGAAGAGGAACTGTAGAATCCCCAATGAAAGGCACACACGCAGGAGGTGTCAAATTAGCAGGAACTTATACGAAAGCTGTAGGAGGTGAAATTGAAACTTACCGTTACCTGCCTTATGAAAGTCACGCTCAAGTAAGCAAGCAATCCTCGCCATATAGTTTAGTTAGCCCTAGTGGAGAAAGAACCCCAAACGGAGGGATTAAACCAGCTAAACCAAAGTTCGTAAACAACATTGTAAAAGTGGATACAGAGCAAGACCCATGCCTATATGAGTTTATGCAAAATTACCCAACTTTTGAGCCAAACCTTGGAGGTAAGTCAGCACCTAAAGGGGCTTTAGTTTTCCATAGAGAGAATCCTGAAGAGAGAGCAAGAGAAAACGTAGAACATAAGAGATTATCTTACAAAGCCAAAGGAGAGATATTCTCTCTAAATAGAGAAGATCTTATCGACATGGCTCTTGCTTTAGAGATTATCCCATTAGGACGACAAAACTCTATCGAAGATAACACCTTAATAGAGGAACTCCTGACAGTTGCAGAAGAGTCTCCTGAAGTAATCATAGAATTTGCAGAAGATGAATACCAAGACGAACGAAAGATTTTCTTAGCTGCTTTGAAAGAGGGAATTTTGTTGCTAGACAATGATGAAGGAAGTAGAATTGTTTGGGCAAACGGCTCTAAATTCGTAGAAAACAAATTCAAGACTTTTGCTATTACAGAAGCGAGTCTAAAACTTAAAAAAGATTATTCTACTCGGACAAAATTAGAGACAGCTTTAGAGGGAGAGGATAAAAAAGCACCGAACTTAATCCAGACTTCTTCACCAGAAGCCTCGGCAGAGAATGTAGACCTGCAAGAGTTAATTGACAAAGTGTATACTAAAAAATCACAACTAAAACACACAGTAAGGTTTAATAGATATTTCTATGTCAAACAAGGAGACGCGGACGAAATACAGCTTAAATTAGAAGATTCTAAGGAACAAGGCAAAAAAGCAGCTATAGAGTACATGAAAGAGTATCCTAAGATGTCAGCATACTTACTTGCACAAGTAAACTTAATAGACGAATAAACCAGAGTCTGATTTAATAAAAGCAAAACCCCGTCCACCACGGGGTTTTTGTGTTATGGATTATTCGTATCTTTGCATTTAAAATAATAACCCCTTCAATGGCTACATTTTCACTCCAAACTACGGATATAAAAGATAAGGTAACACTGTTGCGAACAGCCTCTCCTCAACAGTTTAATTTTGTAGATGAAACCGATTGGGGTACGGCAGGGGTAGATGGGTTACCCCCTTTATCTGAAAGGTATCGTTCATTTAAAATAACAGTCAACTCTGTAGTTGTTTACAATAACCTAATAACCAGTACAGATGTAGCGGATTGGGATGGCACTAATGGAACGGCTGACATGCTTTCTGGGGTTGACACTTTTGATTCTTCTACGCTTCCTTCCAACACAGATGGCAGTTTCATTAATGGAGGGTACAAAATAGAGGTAAACACCCTTTACTTAACAGTGGAAGGAAGTAATATTTACGAAGTTGTCAATTCTGAAATAACCTATGACTTACTATATGATACGCCAAAAGGGGAGATAACAAGTAGTATTAATTTAAACCCTGTAAACCCCGAACTATTAGTAACAGACGTAACTAACTACGAAGTAGACGGGGTTATCCCAATTAATGCGAGAGAACTAAAGTATATACCTAAGCCTACTTCGGGGCTAACTTCTGTTACGACCTCACTGACAACAATAACAAAGAACAAATTTTCTACAGGGACTTCTTTTGCCGAATTAACCAACTCCAATTCGGCCACTTGGGATTTCTCCTTAAAAATAGATAATTCTAACACAAATACTTACCCTACGGGGAATAATGTTTTACTGTTAGTAGACAAAGTTGTAACCCAAATAGAGATAGATGTCTCAAGTAACTTAGATTTTTGTGCAATAAACTGTTGTCTAAACACTACACTGAATAGATACTTCACCGCTAAATCGTGCGGAGACTTATCTTTAGCTAAAGACATTTTTAATATCCTTAACGAGGCCACAACCCTAATCACAATATCTATTCAAAACAGGTCTTGTAACACAACTGAATCTTTAAATGAGATTTTAAGAGAGGTAAAAGATATATTGGATTGCGGAGATAATTGCGGTTGTGACGATGCGCCTGAAATAGTTCAACCTATTGACACAGGTGCTACATCTAACACTTCTGTAATCACCTTCAATACTTCCAGCGTATCGACTGCGGTTTTCACAAGAAAGCCAGCAGGAGGTGGAGGCTCTACATTCACCAGTGGAGAATTCGCGAATAAAACATACAGCGGTTCTAACCAAGATTTTGATGTCTACTATGATGGTAGTATAGATTTAGGTGGGACACTAGATACAAATACAAACACTTTTACATTTGAAGCAATTCTTTCATTAAATGTAGAAGTGAAAATAGTTTTTAAATAGAAATATGAGAGCAATAATAGCAATACTTATACTACTTCCTTTTTTATCTCGAGCACAAAGAAAACCTGACACTTTAGAATATGAAAATCAGAGACTCCCTGTTTTGTTTGATTCCGTTGCTACGTTTAGCAATGGGTTTATGATAGATACTAACTTTATCCCCCCTTCATCTTTTAATCAATCTGTAGACTACATTACACTTGATGGGTCTAATAGAGAAACTGAAGGAGTTTATAGATTAGTATTGAAATCAGCAGGTGGAGGGTCTGCATTAGTAGACTCTACTAGAATAGAACAAGACTCTATAGCGGTATATTATCAAAACGGAGCAGAAATAGGTAGAGATACAATACGGTTAGGGACAGCAGGGCAAATATTAACAGAAGGATTTTTAATTACTATCCAAGGAGACAGTATTAATGTTGATTCTATACCCGCTAGTTATGTAACAGACTTAAAAGACAGTATATTAGCTAATCAAATAGAAGATAGGGATTGGCTGTTTAATGGAACATCTCTTTATACCGACACCTTAGATAATGTAGTAGTTAATAATGACACCACAGCTAACGGTGCAAGATTTGAGGTTTGGAAAGATGTTGGAGGCTTAGGTGTTAACTATAACTTGAATTTGCTACAAGATACTTCACAGGTATTAGAAAAAACCTTAAATCTGTCAGGGGAGGGAAATATCGACACTATATACAAATATAATTGGAATTTTGGTGTAGGTGATACAACATACAACAATAAGTGGGCAAACAACGGGAGTCCACTTATCTATATGCCAGCAACATCCTTTAGCGCGTTCGATGCTAGAGCGACAATAATAAACATAAAACAACCTGTAGCTGCTTACTCTTTCCAAGTTTCAGATTTTATCCCTTTTCAGTATTTACCAAGCTCGTTCGGACTAATTGGAAGTAATGATACTTTGATGGGTTGGGATACATTAAGTTACATTAGTGGTTTGGATACATCTAGTTACAACTACAACGGTGTTGTGGACACAGATATAGATTCGATAAAGGTCTACGAAACAGACATTCAAAATACCTATATCTATCACAGGTTTTTTATAGATAGCTTGGTTCAAAACTTTACAAATTTTATTGCCCCCACAAGTGACGGAGGGCAGGCAAGTATAGTAGACTTAAAACTATTCCCTCAAGGAGGTTCTGTAGCCTTTCAGGTGTTTGGAAATGGGATTATTAAAATATCAGATGCCCCATACAAATCAACAGTAGACACACTATTAGCGTATAGAAATGACACAGTGGTAAGCACAGTAGTGACAACCTTTTCAGAAGGAGATAACATAAGCATATTAGGAGACAGTATAAACCTAGACAGCGTAGTCAAAGTAAGAAGTTCTTCAAGAAACAAGGTGATTTTCGACACATTAACTACCACAGGTAACGACACAATTGTAAATTTGAATTTTGAAAACAGTCAAGGTCTATATGTGTATTGCAGTGACACCTCAGTAAAGGGGATTCTGTTTGATTTAGACACAAATACAATAGAGGTAGGGTTTATTCAAGATTTTAGTGTAACATTAGAAGTAGATACCTTAGTGTCGCCCCCAACACTTTATTTTCAAAGCGGGGAGTTTCAATTACTAGGAGGAGAAGCACCTACGCTGACAGAAGACAATTCAGATAGCACCAGAAAGGATGTTATAACATTTAGATACGATGGCGCAACTCTAAGAGCGAAAGTTTTAATTGCAAAAGATTTTAGGAATAATTAAATGAAAAAGGCGTTAATATTTCTTGTACTACTAATACCTGCTTTATCTTATTGTCAATTAGGTATTGGTTATTTTACCCCCCTCCAAACAGAGGTTGGATTTAATCCGATTCAACTAGACCCAGTTTTATATTTAGATGCTGGCTCTAACGTCACGGAGTTAGGAGGGGCTGTTAGTCGGTGGGACAGTCGCGTAGGTTCTATGTTTGCAGAGCAGCTTGTTATGACAAGTCAACCTACATTGACCGAATCAGACACTAATTATAACAACCAACCCAGCATAAGCGGGGTTGGACATTTTATGGAGTTAACACCTGATTCTAATTTAACAGGTGGAGACTTTTCTGTTTATATCGTTGCCTATTTTGAAAATGGGTTAAACAATGTTTTATGGTTTAGGAGTTCAAATGGGGTGAGTTTTACATTTAACAACGAGGACTTATTTTTTATAGGTAGCGGTAATACTTCTGTTCAAGTAAGGGATGGAGTAGGAGCGCAAGCTATCCTATTTAGTACTGGGGGGCAAGGATTGAAGATAATAAGCGTCAGGTTTAAGAGTGTCGGAGCAGGCACGTCAACTAGAATTATTGATTTAAACGGTGTAGAGATTGAAAATGTATCAAACCTTAAC
>SPKZ01009808.1_pt1 | contig 12198 bp, 10 predicted proteins | sample 2456571 | NCBI WGS metagenome assembly SPKZ01 (sample SAMN11192286, study PRJNA482655) | marine metagenome | biome: ENVO:00000447; feature: ENVO:00000244|ENVO:00000211|ENVO:00000569|ENVO:00002023; material: ENVO:00002151; isolation source: ocean water from marine abyssalpelagic zone ...
CATTCTGTCTGAATGTAGATAAACCCCCATATAATATAGCAATAATACTTAAAGTAATACAAAAAGGAGAGAAATACTGGGAAGCAACAGGAAACAAGGGGAATAAAAACCTTATCATTCCATATCCCCCTAATTTTAGTAAAATTCCAGCTAATAAAATTGATCCATTAGTAGGTGCTTCAACGTGTGCTTGAGGTAATCATATATGAAACGGTATCATTGGGATTTTCACAGATAGACCTAAAAAGAAACCGATAAATAATCAAAATTGAGCGTTAGAAGGTATTTCTAAAGATAATAAGCTTAAGTAACTTGTTGTTCCAATTAATGAATATATTTTAAATATACTTAATAACATAAAAAAAGAGCCTATTAGAGTGTAAAAAAAGAAATATCATGCTGCTCTAATCTTTTCATTTCTCGTTCCCCATATTCCTATTATAATAAACATAGGAATAAGAGTTGCTTCAAATAGAATATAAAATAGTAACAAATCCATAACGGTAAAAAGTAATAATAAGATATAAAATAATATAAACATTAGTATTATAAGTTCTTTTCTAAAATTCATTTTTACATTCCAATTACTCAATGTACAAACACAAATCAAAACAGAAGTTAAAGATATAAATCATATTGATATACCATCAATCATAAAATATAAAGATAAAAAATTGACTAAATATAAAGTATAATTTTCTTTATTTAATAAATATACGTATTGAAATTGATACTTATAATTATAAAATATAATTACTAGAAATGTTAAAATAAGAATATATAAACAGAAAACAAGATTTATTCTCTTATTTTTTTTGTTTTTAAGTATTATAAACACAATTGGTAAAATTAAAGCTACCGAAAGAATCAATATATTAATATACTAATAAAGAATTAAGAGCCCAGAGTAAGCTATTAGTAATTATTATTAACGATAGACTAAAAGGAAGATATGTTTTTCACAGTAGATACATAAGTTGATCATACCTTAACCTCGGAAATGATGTTCTTATTCAAATGAACATAAATATTATAAAAGTCGCTTTAAAAAATAAAATCGACACGGAATTAAAATAGAATAAACTGTACCCCCCTAAAAATATAATCGAAAATAAAGTAGACATAAAAATAATATGAGAGTATTCTGCCAGGAAAAATAATGCAAATGACATTGATGAGTATTCTACATTATAACCAGACACTAATTCAGATTCCCCTTCAGTTAAGTCAAAAGGTGCCCTATGTGTTTCTGCCAACCCAGAGATAAAAAACATTATGGCTGCGGGTAGTAAGGGAAAAATATATCAGCAAGAATTAAATTGCTCTTCCACAATTATTTGAAAATTAAAAGTATTTGAACACAAAATGATAGTTATAAGTATTAATCCTAATGATATTTCATAACTAATCATTTGAGCGGCAGCTCTCATTGCTCCTAAAAATGCGTATTTAGAATTACTTCCTCACCCCGATATCAATATTGCATAGACGCTTATTGCTGAAAAAGCTAGAACAGCCAATAGGTTAACATCTATGTTAGATAATATTATATTAGTATTATAAGGAATTAAGCTTCAAACTGTAATTGCTATACTTAGACTTAACATCGGGGCTATAAAATATAACCCTATGTTCACGTGATTAGGTATCACAATTTCTTTTGTAAATAGCTTGACCCCATCAGCAAATGGTTGTAATAGACCATATATTCCAATAACATTAGGTCCTTTTCTCAGTTGCGAATATCCTAATATTTTTCTTTCAAATAATGTAAGAAACGCTACAGAAATTAATACAGGCACTGCCATTATAAGAAATTTTATCAGTATAAATATTATTTTTACAATCATATTATAGTATTAAACCATTTAATTATTATCCTTTTAATAAATTTAGTAAATTTATTCCTATATTTCCCCTTATTCTATAAAAACAAACTAAAATTGAAAGGGCTATAGAGGATTCGGCTGCTGCTATTATTATTACATATAAAGTAATAGCTTTACCTGTAATTGTATTATTTAAAAATGATATTATTAGAAAACATAAGCATATGTTTACTATTATTAATTCTATAAAAATAAATACTCTTAAAATATTGTGTTTATTTATACATAAAGCTATAAGACTGAAGAAAATCATAGTTATAGCAAGTACTAAATTATAATCTATCATGATTAAATTACTTTTACACTATTTTTTACTCTCATTCTAAACCCCCTTTTAATCATTCATATATTAACCCTAATATTAAAAATAATATAAAAAAGTATATTATTACTTGGTTTACTATATGAATTATTGAAGTTGTTGCAGCTCAAGGAAATAAAAATATTATTTCTAAGTCAAATATCAAAAATAATAAACCGATTATAAAGAATTTAATACTAAATGGCTTTCCAGGAGAATATATTGGGTCAAACCCACATTCGTAGCTTGTTACTTTTTCTTTATAAGGATTTTTGGAAGATAAAGAATAGGATAAAATATTTATTACGCCCGATAATATTATACTTAATATAAATATTACCACTAGTACTTCTAGATTTAATAAAATAATATTATAAACCATAATTTTATTTTACTTTTTAATATATTTAATTATCTAATAATTATTCAATGAACTCAGCATGTTCTATTGCTCATTCATTTCATTGTAACTGTGAAACTGCTTTAAAACATATAGGCATAAAGGAATGTAACTCTCCACAAATTTCAGAGCATTGCCCATAGTACAACCCGGGTATTTTTATCAACATATTTATTTGATTTAGTCTACCAGGTATTGCATCAGATTTTAACCCAAGAGAGGGTATTGCGAATGAGTGTATAACATCCCTTGAATAAGTTATTAATCTTATCTCCTTATTTATAGGAACAAACCATTGTTCAGAGACTGAGTAATTTCTAAACTCCCCCATAGCTAAATCATTATCTGGTTTCATATATTGATCAATACTTATATTTCAATTTGATCAGTCATTTTGTTCATATGATCAATACCATTGGTTTCCTATTGCTTTTATAGTTATATAAGGATTATGTATATAATCATTTTTATATAAAATTTTTATAGATTTCGCTGCTATTGATCCGCAAATAATCATTGGAATTATAGTTCATATAAACTCTAAATTAGGTCAATGATGAAAACTCTTAGTTTTTATTTTATTATCTAACACTTTATATAATATTAATCCAACAAATAAAACAAAAAATACTACAACGAACATTATTTGATTGTGTAAAAATAATAACCTTTCTCCAATAGGGCTTGCCATCTCATTAAACCCTAACTGTCCTAATGTCGGTATATTACATTTAAAATTAAAAAGATTTAATATTTTCATTTTATTTAATTTAATCTATTTGATTTTTCTTTTTACTTGAACTGTAATATTTTGGAATTTATTATCAATTTCTTTATTTATACTAGTATATTTAATGAATTTAGTTAGATTTATTATTCCAATCATTGCTATAGACAATAGTATGCATATTAACAATATATTGAAGTAATACTCGTTATAAATAAAACCAGACAGCGATTCAATATAATTTTTTCTCGGAGTAATTTCTACTTTAAATAATTTATTATTAAAATTGTCAAATATTTTTACTTTGTCGTAAGTATATATCTTTGAATAATAAATGAAAATAGCAAGAAGAAAAAATAAATAAACAATCTTATTTCATATATAATTATTATTGATCAATTTTCCGTACTTACTTTTTACCAAAAATATATTAATCAACATTATAATAAAAAGGAATAATATTGTTATTGCCCCCACAAAAACTATATTTATTAAAAAGGCAAATATGTTAAATCCCATATTATAAATTATAAATGAGGTTAAAACTATTATCAATGAAATTGAAAATACACAAATCATATTTGAATCTGTTGTTATTGAGAAAAATAATGTTATGAATATAAGCATTATTATAATTGCATTAAAATTTTCAATCAAAATTTAAGTGTAAAACTTTATGTTATTTTAATCTATTATATGTATTCTTACCTGTAGATTTTTTTATCGAACTTATATGATCAACAAAAAAATTCTCTTCATTTTTATTTTTATCTTCATTTCTTTTTTCTAAAGATAAAGAGGAATTGTAAATTTTTTCCAACTTTCCTTTATTGTCAATTTTATATTTTAGATCTGAATTTATTTGTGAAATTAAAACAAGAGTCTTCTCATTGATATATGATTTATTTAATTTATCGTTCTTAAGTATAAGATTTAAAAAGTAAATTGGACTTACTTTCATGTTATTTAAATACTTAGTATTAGAAATAAATCTGTTATTATTTTCTCTTAAATGATTTTTATAAATTTTCGATTTATAAACGTTATACTTATCATTATTAAAATTCAAGCAAAATACTAACAATCAGTTTTCTAATATACCTAAAAATGGTATAAATAATATAAAATAAGTAAAATACAAAACGGTGGAGTATTGCCCTATAAGTATAAAAGGTTCTTCTACAGGTTTTGATCCTATTCAAGTCAATAAAATGAAATTTACAATAAATAACCAGAAAAAAAATTTACTAAACGGTTTAAAAGTAGTAGACTTTATATTACTAGTATGTACATAAGGTATTATAAATAAAATTAAAATACTAAGGACTAAGGCCATAACTCCTCCTAGTTTATTTGGTATTGCTCTTAATATAGCGTATGCAAATAAAAAATACCATTCTGGCATAATATGTACAGGAGTAACCATAGGATTTGCTTTTATAAAATTTTCAGGATCACCTAATAGATTTGGATTAAAAAAAATAATATAAGATAGGAACAATATAGCTAATAACATTCCGTATAAGTCCTTTATAGTATAATAAGGGTGAAAAGGTATCTTATCAGTATTTGTGTTTAACCCCAAATTGTTATTTGAACCAGTAATATGTAAATAAATTATATGGATTAATACTAAAGCAGTTAATATAAAAGGGAATATATAATGAGCACTATAACATCTAGTTAATGTAGGCCCTCCTACTGAAAATCCTCCTCATATTCAATATACAATAGTTTTTCCTACATAAGGGACCGCAGAAACAAAATTTGTAATAACAGTTGCACCTCAAAATGACATTTGTCCCCAAGGTAATACATAACCTAAAAATGCAGTTAACATCATTAACAAAAATATTAATATACCAACATTTCAAACTGATTTTTTCATATAACTAGCATAATATAATCCTCTAGCTATATGAAGATAAACAAAAATAAAAAACAAAGAAGCTCCATTCATATGAATGTATCTTAGACACCATCCCATGTTTATATCTCTCATAATGTGTTGAACTGAAGAAAATGCTATTTCTGTATGAGGGATATAATGCATAGCTAAGAAAAATCCCGTTAATATTTGAATAAACAAGCACAATCCTAATAAACTACCAAAATTCCACATATAACTTAAAGCAACGGGGGTTGGTAGATCTATTAGTGCATTATTAATAGGACTTAAAATAGGAGATGATTTTCTAATTTTCATTTTTATTATTTCTATTTATTATTAAATTTATTACCATGTATATAATTTAAATAATCATAATTTATTTTAATTAGTTGAACATTTGGTAATTCATAAAAAGTGTGTTCTGGAGTAGGGGATTTCATGGCCCATTCTATAGTTGGAAATTCAGGGCAAACTTTTCAATTAAAAAACAAATTTTCAAAAAAAAAGATTCATATAAAATAAAAACAAAAAGACAAACTCCTCCCAATGATATAATCGAACCCATTGAGCTAATAAAATTAAAAGTAGCGTAACAATCAGGGTAATCTATATATCTTCTAGGCATTCCAGCTAAACCCAAAAAATGTTGAGGAAAAAAAGTCATATTAACTCCTATAAACATTAGGTTAAAGTGTATCTTACCTAAATTTTCATTATAATTAAACCCAGTAATTTTTCCGTATCAAAAATAAAATCCAGTAAATATTGCAAAAACCGCTCCCATACTTAGTACATAATGAAAATGAGCTACTACATAATAAGTGTCATGCATTAATATATCTAAACAACCATTGGCCAGAACTATTCCCGTTAATCCTCCTACTGTAAATAGAAATATAAATCCAAGAGCAAATCTCATTGGAACTGAATATGTAATTTTTCCTCCGTATAAAGTGGCTAATCAACTAAATATTTTTATTCCAGTAGGAACAGCTATAATCATTGTTGCGGCTGTAAAGTAAGCCCTAGTATCTACGTCCATTCCTACAGTAAACATATGATGTGCTCAAACAATAAAACCCAAAAAAGATATTGACAACATTGCATAAACCATTCCTAAATAACCAAATATACTCTTTTTATTTGCAAATATTGGTAAAACTTGAGAAATTATACCGAAACCTGGTAATATTAGAATATAAACTTCCGGATGACCAAAAAATCAAAAAAGATGTTGAAATAATATAGGATCTCCTCCTCCAGTCGGATCAAAGAAACTAGTATTAAAATTTCTATCTGTCAATAACATAGTAATAGCTCCAGCTAAAACTGGTAATGAAAATAATAACAATAAAGCAGTGGCAAAAACTGACCACACAAATAAAGGTAATTTAAACCAATGTAATCCCGGAGATCTCATGTTTATAATTGTACTAATAAAGTTAATAGCTCCTGCTATTGAAGATATTCCTGCTAAGTGTAAGCTAAAAATACCCATATCAACTGCAGGTCCAGAATGAGCAATATAACTAGATAAAGGAGGATACAAAGTCCACCCTGTTCCAACTCCAGCTTCGACTAGTGAAGACCCTATTAACATAAATAAAGAAGGAGGAAGTAATCAGAAACTTAAGTTGTTCAATCTTGGGATTGCCATGTCCGGGGCTCCTATGTATAAAGGAACGAATCAATTACCAAAACCCCCTATCATAACAGGCATTACCATGAAGAATATCATGACTAAAGCGTGAGCAGTAACTACTACATTATATATAGTAGGAGTTAAATAATTTACACCAGGAGAGGATAACTCCATCCTTATTAACATACTAAAAGCTGTACCCATAATTCCTGATAAAAACCCGAAACATAAATACAAGCTTCCAATATCTTTATGATTGGTTGACATTATTCATCTTATTAAATATAATTCCATAATCTATTATTAATTTTTCTCGTTTTATATTTAAAAATTCTCTAAGTTCCTCATCAATATACAATAAACCATACCAGAATCCAAATTACATCAACAAAATGTCAATATCAAGATGCAAATAAAAACCCCAAATGATGAGTATTAGTAAAATGATATGCCCTCAATCTTATTAATTGTATAAATAAAAATATAGTTCCTACAATAACATGAAGCCCGTGTAATCCAGTTAGCATAAAAAAACATGATCCATATACGCTATCAGCTATAGTAAAATGCATATTTATATATTCAAAAAGTTGAAGTAATGTAAACAAAACACCGAGTCCTACAGTTATTGATAAGGTTATAATAGCAGTATTTCCCAATCTTGCTCTAATAGCGTGATGACAAGTATTTACAAATGAACCGGATCCAATTAATATAGCTGTATTAAATAAAGGTATACCCCAAGGAGTTGGAGGATTTATTCCTTTAGGGGGTCATATACAACCAATTTCAACGGCAGGAGATAAAGCCATATGAAAATAGGCTCAAAAGAAAGAAAAAAACAACATTCATTCAGATATTAAAAAACAAATAAATCCAACCTTTAATCCATTTTGAACTTTCTTGGTATGATTACCTTGGAAAGTTGATTCTCTAATAATATCTCTCATTCATAATAAAAAAATAACAGAAACAAAAACAAATCCTATCGACAACATTATAATATAATGGTAATGCATATATATAACTCCTCCTATGGTCATAGTTAACAAAGATATAGACATTAAATATGGTCATGGACTAGGGTTAACTAAATGAAAAGGGTGAGATCTAGTTTTTTTAAAAACTAATTAGTGAAGTTCTTTAGATTCTTTTAAATATATAATTAATAATAAGCAAAAGACGTATGCTTGTATAATTGCAACTCCAATTTCTAAAGTTACCATTAATAAAATTATAATGAATGGAATTATGCTTAAAAGAGTTGATAATTGTAGTAATAATATCAAACTAAAATTTGATATTATACCCAATAAAATATGTCCGGCTGTTAAATTTGCAGCTAGTCTTAATCCCAATGCTATTGGCCTAGAAAAAGCACTTATAATTTCTATTAATACTAAAAAAGAAGACATTGCTAAGGGAGCTCCATTAGGCATATAATTACTGAAAAAATTATATTTAAACCTAAATATTCCTAAAAATATAATTCCTATTCAACAACTAATAGCCAATCCAAAGGTTAAACTGATATGAGTAGTAAGAGGAAAACTGTACACTATTAAACCTATTAAATTAAAAGTAAGTATAAAAAAAAATAAACTTAATATAGGTATAACATAATATCTCCCTGTATTATCTAAATTTTCATGTAATATTTTTTTAAAATGACTAATAATTATATTAGAAAACAATAGGTAGTTTGAAAATAATTTTTTATTATATAAATTTATAATAAATATGAATACTATAAATAATAATAAGTTTACCGATAAGTACACTATATTATTTATATAGAATATTTGAAAAATATCGAAATAAGAAACCATTTTAACAGTTTATTTATAGGTATTAATTAGATATTTGTAAAATTATTTCTAGTATTTAATAAAAAATGAAGTAATATAATAATTTTATATTATTTAAATTTTTAAAATATAATTTATCAAATTATTTTGATTAATATTATTTTCTTTATTATCATATTTTTTATCAATATTATTGACAATAACATCACTATATATTGAGTAATAAAAATACTTAAATAAAAATATTAATAATAATATTAAAAATAAGAAGCTTGATAAAAATACAAACAAATAGGTTGTGAAGTCTATATGAGGTAAAATTTTTCGTTTATTATTTATCTATATTAAATTAATCTTAATATTTATGAATATTTTAAATTATAATTTATATTAAATAATTAAAAATAGATAAAATTATATAATTTTGGGATAAAAATATATGTATTTATATAAGAACACGTTCCCGTACTCTTACTATGCTACGACTTACATCACCTTATAATATATTTGGCTGATGGCGACGGACGATCCGTACTTCAAAGTTATGCTGTTCAATGTGTCTTTCTATTACTACATTTACATCTTAAATTCTCCTTCCTTATTTATTTCAGAATAATATTCGAATCTTATTTTTTAATTATAATAAGAATTGTAGCAAAAATTTCCTCTAAATATATACGTCATGACACCTGACTTAAACTTTTTGTTTATTTATAAAATTTATAGTTGTCAACTTATGTTCATTATAAATCTATGTAGACGGCCATGCAACAATTAATTTTTTATTAAATTTAGATAAGATATTACGCGGATTATCGTATTAAGTTTCATGCTCCTCTAAGTGCTTTCTAAAGACTGCCGGATTTTTTGAATTTTGTACTTAAAGTACATACTTCTCAGGAATTTATATTATTTTTACAAACGTAATTAACGGGATATCTATCCCCGGTTATTATTTTCATTTTTCATAATTTTAATACATAGTAGATGTTTATTTATTACTTTTGATATTAATTTTATATCTATATTCTACCATAATAATATATATTAAACTATCTATTAATTAAAAATTAGACTCCTAGTTATTTATCCTATTTTAAATACTTAAAAATTAAACCTAATGTCTTACCGCGACTGCTGGCACATTATGTTAGTCGGTTTTAAAAAAAAATTACAATATCAAACTTTTGTTTATTGTATATTATTACTAACTGCTGTCATAGACACACTTCTTGTTACATAAATGGTACGGTTATTAAATTACTAAACGTTTTAAGTTAATTCAAATTTATCTAGAATTATACCTGATATTTAAAAAGTAACTAAATATAGTTATAAATTTATCTTTTACTCGTCTGTCCGCTTTCACTAACAATGTTTATGTATTTCTTAAACCCTAAGTTATTATACCAAAATCAAATATTTTTATTATTCATATGTTAAACAAAAAAAATTATTTTTTATATAAGAATTCAAAAATTAATTTTAAAATATTATATAAATTATTTTCAAGTAAACTCAAATCCTTTCGTACTATGAGTCTTTATTGTATGAATTGTAGATAGAAACTCTCCTGTCTTACGACGGAGTGAACTCAAATCATGTACTGTTTTAAAGGTCGAACAGACCTACCCTTAGGATCTTCTGCAATCTCTAGGAAACAATAATTCAACATCGAGGTAATAAACCATAAAATAAATAAGATCTTTATTTAATGATTATTCTGTTATCCCTGAGGTAGCTATTATTTATTTATCATTGTTTTTTTTTCTTTAACACAATGGATCATTATATCTACTTTTGTAACTGTTAAAAATATAATTTAAACAGTATATTAATTTTATTATCTTTATTTATCTATGTTGTTAATAACAGATGGTCGCCCCAACCAAACTACCAAAAAATATATATTGTATATATATATATACAATATATATAAATTGTAGTAAAGCTCTACAGGGTCTTTTCGTCTTACAATTTTAAGTAGTATCTTAACTACTATTCCAATTTCATAAAAATTTAAATTAAGACAATGACGAGTTCGTGACACCATTCATACTATCCCCTAATTAAGAAGCAAATTATTATGCTACATTACCACTCTCAGAATAAAGCGGCCGTTTAATTATATTTTAAAATAACTTTTTAGGATTATTTTTTAAATTTATAACCACTGGGCAGGTAACACCAAATGTTTTTTATTTAGCTATGTTTTTGGTAAACAGTCGACACATAATTTTGTCGAGTTCCTTAATAAAAATTTCTTTTATATAAAAAATAGAATTAACATAAAAATAAAATTAACTTTTATTTTTAAATTAAAAATTTTTTCATCTTTCCACTTGATTTAGAATAAAAACAGTTTTAAGTAAATTATTACAACAAAAAATTTTTTTAATAATTAGTTTTTTTTTTAGTAACCTATTAATATGAGTTTCTGAATTAATTTATATATAAAGAATTATAAAATAAAATTTTTTACTATTACTATATAATTTAATAATCTTGGAAATTAATTAAATTTTAATCATACTTATATTATTATTTCTAAAGAAAATTTCTTGTTATAAAATTTATCTGTATATGTAATTAAATAATTAATCATATAAGATATAAATAGAATACCTTGTTACTTACATCGTATTAAAGTGTTTAAGTTATTTATACTATATTTTAAAAAATTTTCTATTATTAAGTTTATTACAACAAAATTTTTATCGGATAGCTATTTCTAGGCTTACCATCTTATATACTTAAAGATATTTGTTTTTTCTATTATATAAACTGAAGTTAATTTACTTTAAATAAAAGCTTTTTCCTTTTTGACTTCTAATCTTTACACTAGAAGACTGGATAATCAATTATTTTGATTACTATACTTATATATATTTCACAAGGAACCAGCTATATCCAGGTTCGATTAGCTTTTCACTGCTAATCGCGATTCTTCTAAAAGCTTTTCTACGATTACTAGTTATTTCTTAAATTAAAATAGATCACGATTAGATCACCTGGTTTCGGGTAAAAAAAAACTATTATATTCATATTAATTATATTTATAAATTTGCTTTTTTATTTTCTTATAAGTTCATTATACAAAAGGTAATTGTTAATCAATGTTATAAATTATATATTATAAAATTTCCTTTATAGTACTTATTATATAGATAAAATTATTTTTAAATAATTTGATTTTGATATACAAAATTCATTTTCGCTCGCCACTACTATGATATTTAATCTTTTAATTTATTACTAAGATGTTTCATTTCATTTTTATTATTCTTTTTAGATTTAAAAATTCGGTTTAATTTATTTTTAATAAAAATATTTTTTTCTATTTGTGCTTATACAATAATATTTAATTATAATAAGTAGTAGTGGAATCGAACCTACTTTCCTAGGGCAATGAACCCCATAAATTAACCTATATTATAACTACTTTATAAATATTTTTAATCTCTCTATACTCGTCACAAAATACCCACTAATAATTACTCAGTATATAAAAAATAAAACAAAAATAATAATTCAGTACAA
>SPKZ01012201.1_pt1 | contig 12198 bp, 10 predicted proteins | sample 2456571 | NCBI WGS metagenome assembly SPKZ01 (sample SAMN11192286, study PRJNA482655) | marine metagenome | biome: ENVO:00000447; feature: ENVO:00000244|ENVO:00000211|ENVO:00000569|ENVO:00002023; material: ENVO:00002151; isolation source: ocean water from marine abyssalpelagic zone ...
ATTGGTATTACTCTAATTACGCCCATCCATGTCGTTGCAACTTTAGGCGATAAAGGAGAGATAGGTTATAATGCTCATAACTTATTGAAAAATACGTTAGATTATTTTGTATTTATTTGATGAATTCTTGATTTAGAGTAAATATTCAATTATCATTTTATATAAATTAACTGATTAATTTATTGCTAAATAAGAGAAGGATACTCTTATATCTTTTACTACAAGGACGTCGTAAATGCCATTTCTACTCAATCTGAAAATTCGTTTTAAAATTCTGTCTATCGTTGTTGTATCTATATTTGGTTTTGCTAGTACGCTGATCGTTATCTCTGTTTTTGTAGCATCTAATGTCGAACAGTTGGTTAAAGTTCGTGATGCATATTACCCAGTACTAGAGCTAGCAACCGCAAACACTGGTTATTTGACTAGAATGGAGGAATCATTTGCGACAGCTGTTAGTATTGGAGAAACAGATCCTTTAGAACAGTCCGCAGAATTAGAGCAGCTCATTATTGCTGGTTTAAAAACTCAATCTGAAAAATTCCCTGAAAAAAGCAGCCAAATAACGACTATTATTGATGATGTTAAAAATTATAATGCATTATCTTATCAAATTGCCTTTGGGATGATTGAGGGCACAATTGATATGAACGATGTGTCTCGATTGGTAGAGAAAAGTAATAGTTTTTTATCCAAGACAAAAAGCGGATTGTCTGAATTGAAATTACAAAGTTACAATGAATTTTCTCAAGTCATCGAAAGTATTATCGATAAAAATCAACAATTACAGATTATATCTTTGTTCTCAGGTTTGATCACTGCTGCAATAATTTTATTTGTTGGCATGTTTGTTAGCCGTAATGTCGTTCAGCGGATCGCTAAAGTTGGTGATTCACTGAGTAAGGTCTCATTTGGCGATTTGACCGTCCGAATTAATGATACGAGTCATGATGAAATAGGTTCACTAAGCCAATCTTTTAATCAGTTTGTTGCTGTCCAGCAACAAACAATCAGTGATACTTTAACAGCGATAAAAACTCTTGATCAACAATCGACATCACTCGCCGATGCAAGTAGTGATACTAAGCAACAGATTTCATTTCAGGGCGATAAAATTAACAAGATATTTCAATCGATAGGCGAAATGTTGTTAACCGTTGGTGATGTCGCCAAAGGAACTGCCCAGGCTTCTGCTGATGCTAATAATGCTGATAAGCAAGCTGGTATTGGGGCTAATGTGGTTAAAGAAACCATTACTACGATTAATCAGCTGGCCGCAGAAATATCTTCATCTGTTGCCGTCACCAATCAGTTAGAGAAGCATGTTAACGATGTTGATAAAATATTAGCGACTATCGGTGCCATTTCAGAACAAACAAATCTATTAGCGCTTAATGCGGCGATTGAATCAGCGCGAGCCGGTGAAGCTGGGCGCGGTTTTGCAGTGGTTGCCGATGAGGTAAGAACTCTAGCATTGAGAACACAAGAGTCGACCAAAGAAATTAGTATCGTGCTAGATCACTTAAAAGATTTATCACAACAATCGGTTAAAGCAATGAACCAAAGTAACGAAATGGCGGCTCAATGTATTGAACACTCTGAAAGTGCTAGGGAGTCATTAAGCTTTATTACTGATGGGGTTGCTGCCATTAGTCATTCTACCGGGCAGATAGCAGTGACGACTGAGCAACAGAATCAAACATCTACCACGATCCGAGATGATTTAGAAAGCATTCAACGGAGTGCAAAGGATACTACACAAAGCACCAATAATTTAGATGTGGTTACCGAATCAATTAATAACATCACTAAGCGGTTAACGGAGTTAACCATTAATTTCAACGTGTAATATTTTCATTATGGACAATAGAGAGTAATTATGAACAAGATAAAAATATTAGCCTTAAGTACTTTAGGCTTAGCAATGATTCCTAATGCCTTTGCTCAAACAACACAAGAGCAAAGGGTCAAGCAACTGGAGCGAAAAGTCGAAGCGCTACAGGAGCAGCAAATTAGTGCTAAGTCGCTAGCTGATAAAATCAATTTTAGTGGCTTTGCTACTATTGCCGTTGGTATTGCTGATAATGATGCTCAATTTTCTGGTTATACCGATGACAAATTAGATTTTAAGCAAGATTCAGTCTTTGGACTTCAAACCGATTTTGAAATTAATGATTCAACTAAGGCAACGTTGCAGTTATTGAGTCGTGGTAGTGATGACTGGAAGTTAAATTTACAGTGGGCATTCTTAGCACATGAGTTCGATAATGGGATCGTGCTAAAGGGAGGTAAATTACAATTACCTATTTATATGATTTCTGATTTTATTGAAGTTGGTTATGCATACCCCTACATAAGACCCACACTTGATGTGTATGATATTGGTGTTCCAAAATCATACATCGGGGGAGATATTAGCTACTCTTTCGACTTTGATGATTTTATTATTAATGCTCAGGCCTATTACGGCAATGATCGAATTGAGGTGCCTGGTGGCGTAGAAGCTGAAATGGAAAATTTAGTGGGGTTAAAACTTAATTTAGAGTGGGAGTCTTTCACCTTTGGTCTTTCTAAGGCTAGTGCCAGTGTTTCTGGACTTCAATCGTCTACGGGAATTTCAGAACTAGATGCAGGCTTTACAGGCTTTAACTTTATGTTTGATAACGGTGAATGGTTAATAACGAGTGAAGTGACTTTTACCGATATTGATGGAATGATGCCTGATTCTAAGTCATCTTATGTGATGTTTAGCTATAACTTTAGCGGTATTAGCCCTTATGTAGCGCTAAGTTCACTTGAAACAACCGACAACGAAAAACGTCTGATGTTGCCAAATAATTCACTTGATATTGATCGTTCGGTGATCAGCGTCGGTGTGAGATATGAGTTAATGACTAATGTCGCGCTTAAATTTGATTGGACTAATGCTGATAAGTTGAAGGGAACTTCAGGGCGTTTTCCTGGTAATCAAGGATATATGGCGTTACCTCAAGGTGGTGTTTTACCAGTAAATACTGGAGAATTTACTGAGACTAATGTTTACTCAATCGCCGTTGATGTGATTTTTTAGGAGCTGTTCCATGCGTTTAAATATATTGAAAATCATGATTTTTGGTCTTGTTTGCATGACTATTACTGCTAATGCCGCTGTTGTGTTAGTTGGACACCCAAGTTTGAGTGATAGTTTTACTACATCAACAGCTAAAAAATTGTATTTAGGGAAACTTAAAAAATTAAGTAATGGCCAACCACCTAATTTAATTGAGTTGCCGGCAGGTAATAAGTTAAAAGCTGAATTTCATCAAAAGGTGACGAATAAAGATGATGCTAAGTTAAAGAGTTATTGGTCACGACTTGTCTTTACCGGTAAGGGCCGAGCGCCTAATGTGTTGACGAGTTCGGCACTAGTTAAAGCGGAAGTATCGAGTAATCCTAACTCTATTGGTTATATTGATGAATCTGAAGTTGATAGCAGTGTAAAGGTTATATTCAAGCCTTAAGTTAGTGATATTGAAGTAAAAAAAGCGATTCTCAACCCTGAGTAATCGCTTTTTTTTTGTGATATAACTTATAACGTTAAAGTTAGTATTCTGGTATTACTGTTTTCTCTGGTTGGATCTCTTTATTATTCCGGACTTTTTGGTTAAAAGTGGTTGAAATATATGCCGGAGAGAGTATTTTATACTTAATATTATCGTGAATTCGTTGTTGCCAATTTTTTGGTCAGGTGATGGCGAAATTAACCTATCTTAACATTGCACTATTGGGGAAGTTTCATAAAAAATGAGTGATTTACGTCAGAGAGCTTTAGATTATCATGCCTTCCCACGTCCGGGAAAGATCAGCATTGAACTTACAACACCTGCAGAAACCGCCGATGACTTATCGTTGGCTTATAGTCCTGGTGTTGCAGAGCCAGTAAGAGAGATTGCTCAAGACCCTGAAAATGCGTACAAATATACTGCAAAAGGTAATTTAGTTGCGGTTATTACTAATGGTACTGCAATTCTTGGTTTGGGAAATTTAGGTCCTCTGGCTTCAAAGCCAGTCATGGAAGGAAAATCGCTATTATTTAAACGTTTCGCAAATATTGATTCAATTGACATTGAAGTTAAACATCGTACGGTCGATGAATTTGTCGACACGGTTGCTAATATCGCTGATACCTTTGGTGGCATTAATCTTGAAGATATTAAAGCGCCAGAATGTTTTGCGATTGAAAAAGCCTTAAAAGAACGTTGCTCTATTCCTGTTTTTCATGATGATCAGCATGGTACCGCGATTGTGACCGCTGCAGGCATGTTAAATGCGCTAGACATTCAGGGTAAAACGCTCGAAGACTCGATTATTGTCTGTATGGGAGCTGGAGCGGCAGCGATCTCATGCATGGAACTGCTGATTTCTTGTGGTGCGATGCGTGAAAAAATTTACATGCTAGATCGTAAAGGCGTTATTCATGCGAGCCGCGATGATTTAAACGAGTATAAACGTCGTTTTGCTAATAACACAGACAAACGAACCCTTGACGATGTGATTACGGGGGCTGATATTTTTGTGGGCGTCTCCGGACCTAATGTTATTGAACCTGAACAGATTAAGTTAATGGCGAAGAATCCAATTATTTTAGCTTGTTCTAACCCTGATCCTGAAATTACACCCGAATTAGCCCATGGTGCTCGTAAAGATTTAATTATGGCGACAGGCCGTTCGGATTATCCGAATCAGGTGAACAATGTGCTTTGCTTTCCATTTATCTTCCGTGGTGCGCTTGATGTCCGTGCATCAACGATTAATGAAGAAATGAAAGTCGCTGCCGTTCATGCTATTCGTCAAATTGCAAAAGAGGAAGTGCCGGCCGCTGTATTGAAAGCCAGTGGTGCTAAGAAATTAACCTTTGGTAAAGAGTATATTATTCCTAAGCCAATGGATCCTCGATTGTTAACTCGCGTGTCTAAAGCCGTGGCTCAAGCCGCGATAGACTCCGGTGTTTCAAGAATTGAAATGCCTGAAAACTATATGGCTGATTAGGATTAAAGATCAAACGAAAAGGAGCCGTTGATGCTCCTTTTTTTTGTTATTTTTTACTGTTATCGTCAGTGCTTATTAACGTTCCTAACTCTGCCATAATTTCTAACGCTTTGGCAGGAATTTTATCGGAGTGGGTTTTGCTCAGATCTTCGTCTTCAGGTAAGGGTTGACCTGTGTATGCATGAAGAAATGCTTCACACAATAGTTCACTATTTGTTGCGTGGCGAAGGTTATTAACCTGGCGACGCGTTCGTTCGTCAGTTAACACTTTCAGTAGCTTAAGAGGAACGGATACGGTCACTTTTTTGACCTGTTCATTCTTTTTGCCATGTTCGGCATAGGGACTGATATACTCACCATTCCAGATTGTCATGAATTTACCTTAAATTTTGCAGGGATATTATATTTTATAGTGCAGATTTTAATGGCTATGTCGCAACAGTCAAATAACTTATGCATAAATTATCTTTATAGACGTCTAAACATCTTGACGTCTTCGCTTGGTTGATTTAAATTAGCCATCTAGACTTCTTTATAGCGTAGACATAAGCACAGTACAAGGGTTGTAATAGATATTATGAGAAAATTGAATTCAGAAACGATTGCTGTTCGAGCTGGTATCGATACCGATACGCAACACGGTGCTGTTGTTCCGCCAATTTATTTATCTAGTAATTATACGTTTAAGGGTTTTGATCAACCAAGAGAGTATGACTATGCAAGGCGCGGCAACCCAACACGTAGTCAGCTAGCTCAAGCATTGGCTGAGCTAGAAGATGGTGCCTATGGTGTGATGACCAGTACTGGTTTGTCAGCAATCATGACTGTTATTCAACTATTAAGTCCACAAGATATTTTTGTGATCCCACACGATTGTTATGGTGGCAGCTACCGGATGTTTGATCATCTGGCCCGTCGAGGCTTATTTAAGTTAGTGGTTGTTGATCAAAATGATAATAATGCCCTAAAAAATGCCATCGCGCTTAATCCTAAGATGGTGTGGGTCGAAACCCCAAGTAATCCTTTACTGCGTATTGTCGATATTCAAGCCATAGCCGATATAGCTAAAGCCGTCGGTGCTATTGTTGTGGTCGATAACACTTTTCTGTCACCGATATTGCAACAGCCGTTAAATTTAGGGGCTGATATTGTGATACATTCTTGCACCAAATACATTAATGGTCATAGCGATGTTGTTGCCGGCGCGATAGTGACAAAAGATCAGCAATTAGGCGTCGATCTAGATTGGTGGGCAAATTGCATTGGTGTTACTGGCGGCGCATTTGACAGTTATTTAATTATGCGTGGTTTGCGTACCTTAGCCGTGAGAATGAGGCAGCATCAGGAAAGTGCGGCAACAATCGCCGTTTTCTTAGATAATCATCCTGCGGTAAGTCATGTCTATTACCCTGGTTTGCCTAGCCATCCTCAACATCAATTAGCCAAGACACAGCAATCAGGCTTCGGTGCCATGCTCAGTTTTGAATTGGCGGGTACCATAGAACAAGTAAAAATTCTGGTCGATGAGATTTCTCTCTTTTGTTTAGCCGAAAGTTTAGGTGGGGTTGAAAGTTTAATTGCTCATCCTGCCACCATGACTCATGCTGGGATGGAACCCGTCGCACGTACGGCAGCAGGCATTGGTGATTGTTTAATTCGTTTATCGATAGGGCTTGAATCAGTTGACGATTTATTGGCTGACTTATCCGATAGTTTAGACAGTGTATTAGCGAGTATTTAACGTAAATTTTTAAGATAGGTAAGTGAGATGACGGCTTCACAACAATTGTTGGCTTTACATAAATTTGGCGGTAGTAGCTTGGCGGATCCGACATGCTATCGACGCGTCGCTGACTTACTCGTTAGTCATAGTCAACCAGCAGACTTGGTTGTGGTATCTGCTGCGGGTAAAACAACCAATAAATTGATTGAGTTATATCAGCTTGCGCTATCTGGAGCTGATTATGCATTGCTATTGCAGCAGCTAGCACAGTATCAAACTAACCTGATTGAACAGCTATTGCACCAACCTACATCACTACTTGAACTGTTAACTCAAGAATTGGCTGAGCTTGAGCAATGGTTAACGTCTGCCTCTAATAATCGTAGTTTAATAGTCGCTTGTGGCGAAGTTTGGTCATCACGTCTATTGGCCGCTTTATTGAATCAGTTAGGCCAGGTTAGCGTTGCGATCGATGCCCGTGACTTCTTGGTGGCACAAGGGGAGGTAACTCCCATTGTTGATGAAAAGAGATCAATAGAAAACCTCCATCAACTGAGTGAATCTTTCATTGGTCAGCAACGGGTTATTACTGGATTTATTTGCCGAGACGAAGGTGGAAACACTTTGTTGCTTGGGCGAAACGGCAGTGATTATAGCGCGACATTAATTGCTAAGTTAGCCGGCGCGAGTGAAGTCAATATTTGGACTGATGTTGCAGGAGTCTTTAGTGCCGATCCTAATTTAATTCATGAAGCGTGTTTAATCGAAGAACTCAGTTTAGCTGAAGCTGAGGAGTTAGCGAGAATAGGCAACCCAGTGTTACATCATCGCACACTGCAGCCATTAGCCCAAGACAAGATTGCATTGCGAGTGCGCAGTAGCTTTGAACCAGACTCTGCCTATACTGAGATAGGTAAGCGGCTCGGTCATGTTGGCGATTGCATCGTCAATGGTATTGCAAATATCGAATTGTATTTACTGCCGGATAATGAAAAAACTCAGCAACTAATCCACCAATTGCCCCAACATGGCTTTTTCCCATTAGTGGCGACACGTCATGTTAATCATATTCTGTTAGGCCTGACGCTCGAAGCGGCCCCTTCTTTTGAAGTCTTATTAAAGCAACATCGCGCGATAGCGTGGTCAAAGCATAGTGAGTTCGGTTTAATTTCCCTGCTCGATGCTGGCGTATCTTGGTATCGTAAGTTGTTTAATAAGTTATTCGCCAAAGAATCATCATGGCCGATTGTGTTATCTGATAATGGCTTGAGCTTAAGTGCTATTGTGCCGGTAAAGCGGGTTAATTTATTGGCTTATATGTTACATCACCGTATTTATAGTCCAAGTAAACGCATTGGGGTGGTTTTGTTAGGGGCTGGTAATATTGGTCGTTGTTGGTTAAACCTCTTTCAACAGCAACAAGAAAAATTGGAGCAGCGCTTTGGTGCTAGCATTTCGTTAGTGGGAATTGTTGGCTCTAGTGCGGCGCTTATTGATTTTTCTGGAATTGCAATTTCACAGTGGCAACAGCAGTTCGAGCAATATAGCCAACCACTGGCTAAACAAGATCTACTGAGCGCTTTTGAAAATCAGCCATTAGATGAATTGATTATGCTCGATCTGAGTGCCGATCAAATGTTATCGGACACTTATGCTCAGATTTTGAGTTGTGGCTATCACATTATATCAGCCAATAAGTTAGCCGGTTCATCGGCTAGTGCTAATTATACCGCCATCAAGGAAGCCGCTTTAGCCAATAATGCTAAGTGGGCTTACAACGCGAGCGTCGGTGCTGGGTTACCGATCCAATATGCGATTAATGATTTAGTGAATAGTGGTGATGAGATTCAAGAAATCAGTGGTGTTTTCTCCGGCACGTTAAGTTGGTTGTTTGCCCATTATGATGATAGTGAACCATTCTCATCGTTATTATTACGGGCTTTAAGCTTGGGGATTACTGAACCTGATCCCCGTGATGATTTATCGGGCAAAGATAAGCAGCGAAAATTGCTTATCTTAGCCCGTGAAGCAGGACTAGAGTTGGAACTAACCGATATTCAATTAACCTCAATGGTTCCGGATGCACTAGCCCTACTTTCCACCGATGAGTTTATTGGACGAGCCGCTGAACTAGATCCTGTGATATCCTCACTGTATCAAGCTGCAGCTAAAGAGAATAAGGTCATTAGATATTTGGCTAAGTTTGAATTAATAGCAGGTAAAATAATTGCTAAGGTTGGTTTGGAACAAATGGCCAGTGATCACCCTTTTGCCGCACTAACACCTTCGGATAATGTTTTTCTCATTAAGACTAAATGGTATCAAGATAATCCATTAATTATTCGTGGTCCAGGAGCCGGCCGTGAAGTGACAGCAGCAGCAGTGCAATCTGACTTGTTACAGGTGATTAAAGCGGTTATTTAACCACAACTCTGGATATTTAATTTGGAGTTTGGATAATTTGACACAATTGCTTTAAACTTCGGGCATCGAATCGTTTAGAGCATAAGTTTGATGGCACACTCGTTAACCCAATTAAACACGTTACAGCTTACAGCGAGCTGTGAGCAATTGATCACAGTCACATCCATTCATCAGCTTGAGCAAATACTACCTGTTGCCAAGGCGCTGGTGCTTGGCGGTGGCTCTAATATATTTTTTGCCCAGCATTATTCAGGAACGGTGCTTCATAACCAAATTTTCGGCTATGAATTGACGCACGATAGTGAGTTTCATTATCTTAGTGTTGCAGGCGGTGAAAATTGGCATCAAGTAGTGATGAATTGTTGTGAGATGGGGATTGGTGGCTTAGAAAACTTAGCCTTAATCCCTGGTAGTGTTGGTGCTGCACCGATTCAAAATATTGGTGCTTACGGTGTTGAATTGGCTAATATCTGTGTTGGTGTCGACGCCTATTCATTATCCAGTGGTCAGAAATGTTATTTCACTGCATCTCAATGTCAGTTTGCTTACCGAGATAGTATGCTAAAACGCTCGCGGGATTTTTTCATTAGTCGGGTCTATTTTAAGCTGGCTAAAAACTGGCAACCACAATTGTCTTACGGAGAGTTGCAAGCGTGGCGCCAACAATTAGCAGGCTTACCGAGTCCACTGGATGTTGCACGGCAGGTGATTAAAATTCGTCAAGCTAAACTACCTGACCATTACACTATCCCCAATGCGGGTAGTTTTTTTAAAAATCCGGTATTAACGCCGTCACAAGCGAATAAGTTATTGACGAAATTTCCTGGTTGTCCTCATTATCCCGCCGGTGAAAATATAAAAATAGCGGCCGGCTGGTTGATTGATCAACTAGGGTTAAAAGGTTTTAGTATCGGTGGTGCTGCGGTTCATTCGAAACAGGCTTTAGTTTTAGTGAATCAAACGCAGGCGACACCAGAACAATTAATTGCCTTGGCCGCTTACGTTCGTGACCAAGTGAATGATAAATTTGAGATACGACTGGAACCAGAAGTGAACTTCATCGCTAACGATGGTTATTGTACCTTGGAGCAAGTGACTAATGTTTAATGCATCGACTTTACAAATTTTAAATAGCTTGGTGGCAGGAGAGTTTTGTTCCGGTGAGTCCTTAGGTAAGGCGCTTGGGATTAGTCGCTCTGCCGTTGCTAAGCATATCCATGCGTTGGAATTACTAGGTCTCGATATCTATAGTGTAACGGGCAAAGGCTATCGTTTGAGCCAGCCGATGATTTTACTCGACCAAATCAGTATTATCACCGAGCTGCAACAGCAATTGAAGTCGCCGTTACCGGTGGTTAATGTCAGCACTGTGGTTGCCTCAACCAATGAGGTCATTAAAGGACAAATCAAACATGGGGAATTCGCTGGGCTTGTTGCGGGTAGTGTGATTCTAGCTGAAGCACAAACGGCCGGTCGAGGTCGGCGAGGACGAACTTGGGCGTCGCCACTAGGTGCTAGCTTGTATATGTCAATGCATTGGCGATTTGAAGAGGGTATTCATGCCACTATGGGTTTGAGTTTAGCCGTTGGCATTGCGATAGCTGAAGCACTAACAGAATTAGGTGTTAATGATATCGGGTTGAAATGGCCCAATGATATTTATTATCAAGGTCGAAAGTTGGCGGGGATCTTAATTGAGCTTGAAGGGCAGACTACCGATTGTTGTGATGTCATCATTGGAATCGGGCTTAATGTTAATTTACCAAGCCATGCCAGTGAACTCATTGATCAACCCTATAGCGATATGTCGCAAACCGGAATTGATTTAAACCGTAATCTCTTATCCGCTACTATTTTACGGCACTTGTGGCAATTGCTCGAGCAATTTGAACGTACTGGATTTAGTGCTTTTGTGGCTCGCTGGCAACAGTTTGATTGTTTTAACAACGAGGCTGTTCAACTGCTGATCGGGCAACGTACTATTTCTGGTATTGCTGCTGGCGTTGACGCTAGTGGCGGGATCTCTTTAATAATCGACGGTCGCCCGCAGACATTTTACGGCGGAGAGATATCTTTGAGAAAAGCAAAATCATGAAATTAATTATAGAAATAGGTAATAGCAAGCTCAAAGCGGCACAGCTAATATTAAAAGAAGACGGTTCGTTTGATCATTTAATTTACATTGGCAGTTTTATTGTTAAAGACTTTTGTCAGCGCCCTCACTTTAAAAAAATAGGAGAGGTTGATGAGATAATCTACTCGAATGTGGGTGGTCAACAGAATTATCATTTAATAAAAACCTTGTCGAAAAAGCTACGGGTAAGATACCGCAATATTACCACTCCAAAGCAAGCGTTTGGCGTCACCAGTAGTTATGACAATCCGTCAAAGTTGGGTATTGACCGTTGGTTGGCTTTTTTAGCAGCCTATCATGATGCTAAAAAAGCCGTGGTTGTGATTGATATCGGTACCGCGATGACGGTCGATTTAGTCGATAAAACCGGACTACATGTTGGTGGTTGGATTAGTCCCGGTTTTCGGTTGATGAATTTAGCCTTGACCGAACATACCGCTTTAGTTAGAAGCGGTGGTCATCATGGTGAAGATTTAGTGTTTGGGACAAATACTAAAGAGTGTGTGCAAAATGGTTGCCGTGCAGCATTGGCGGGTACCGTGCTATATGCAATCAAAAAAGCCAAGAGCCATTTCTCTGAAGAGGAGGTGGTGGTTTATTTAACGGGCGGTGGTGTTAATCATTTACCACCAGAGAGTAAATCTGGGGGTAATAATCGGCCTCATTTGGTATTAGAAGGTCTGGCTTTGTACGTAAATCGCTCTTGTTGATGCTAAAATACGCACTCAAGTCGGTTTTTCTAATAAAAAGACAATTTTCTTAAAAAAGCTATTGCATTGCGTCAATCAAATCTCTAGTATACGCACCACTGAAACGGAACGCCGACATAGCTCAGTTGGTAGAGCAACTGACTTGTAATCAGTAGGTCCCGAGTTCGACTCTTGGTGTC
>SPKZ01004862.1_pt1 | contig 12197 bp, 12 predicted proteins | sample 2456571 | NCBI WGS metagenome assembly SPKZ01 (sample SAMN11192286, study PRJNA482655) | marine metagenome | biome: ENVO:00000447; feature: ENVO:00000244|ENVO:00000211|ENVO:00000569|ENVO:00002023; material: ENVO:00002151; isolation source: ocean water from marine abyssalpelagic zone ...
ATCTGCATGTTTTACAGCAGTTTTTGCCATTATAAGAGATACTTTTGATGGTATTAAACTTACAAAAGCCTACAGTTATTTGAATGGATTTTTAGCCATTATTCCTATTTCTGCACCTTTAATTGGGGCATTTTTACTGCAAAATAATGACTGGCAATATTTATTTATGGTTTTTACCTATGTAGGATTATTGAGTATTTTATGGATTTATGTCTTAAGCGCAGAAACCCTTGTAAAAACAAAAAAAGATAAAATTTTAAATAAAGAAGGTTTTTTTGAATCCTATGCAAATATATTAAAAAATGAAAACTTTTTTGTTTATCTTTTTTTATCTATTATCGGATTTTTGGGAATTATGTTTTATATAACCGTTGCACCTTTATATTTAATAGGACATTTAAATATAAGCAAAATAGATTTTGGTTTTATGTTTATGTCAATTGCTTGTATTTTTATGATTGGAAGTTTTTCTGTACCTATTTTTGTGGAAAAATTTGGACTTAAAAAAACCCTTAGTTTTGCTGTTCTTGCTTATTTTATAGGAGGAAGTTTAGGGGTAATAATAAGCTTTTATGATACCTGGGAAAGTTTTCTTATTCCAATGGCTTTTAATGCTATGGGTTGTACTATCTTTCTTAGCGCTTGTCCTGCTTATGCATTAAAAGATTTCAAAATAAATGCAGGGCAAGCTGCTGGTTTATTTTCTGCTTTGAACTTTACTATTTCATCATTAAGTGCTAGTTATTTAGCAAGTAGCCTGGATCTAAACTCTTCGAAAGCTTTTTCCTTTGTTTTTGCAGGTTTAGCGCTTATTGTACTTTTTGCGTATGTATTGTTCAAAAGAAGAAAAAAGATGTTTATCAAATCTTAATAAACATCTTTATTCTTTAGTACTGTTTTTTTCTTCTTCATTTACATGTGATTTTCTAACCTTAAGGCCAAAAAACATTTGGAAAGTAATTAGAGTAAAAACATATAAGAAAAAACCAAAGATAAAAATAATGACGGCAGATAATTGCAGAGCTTCAAAAAAAGTATGATTGTTTTGCATGGCAGATGAGATTGTTAAATATGCTATTGGGAGAAAAGCAATAAGTATAACTAAGATATGTTTTGTTTTATTGCTCATTCTTACTCACTTGTTTTTGTTTTTGCAAGTATATCTTCTTTTAATATATAGCCTTATTAAAAAAATGTAGTTTAATTTTATCTTTTAAGTAAGTACATTTTTAGCTAAAATATATAAAGAAAGGTAGATATCATGAAATATGCAATAATTATTTTCTTCATAATTATTTTGTATGCTATTTTATCTGATAACATGGGAGGCGCACGAGAAGCAGCTTCTAATTATAATAAACTGCTGCAAAGTGCTCCTACTTCTCAAAGTATAAAAAAATAAAACAGCCTATAAAAAGTAAGAATCTTTATTTTTTGAATATACTATTCTAATAAAAGTTCGGTATCAAAACCCGCATCTATACATGTTTGTTTTGTAATATCATAATTAACATGATCTTCATCTACAAAGTTTTTAGAAATCACATAATGCACTTCTATTCCTTTATTGAACATGGCTCTAAAAGCAGTATCAGAACAAATACTTTTTATCAATAAATGTTCTTCTTTTTGCACTTGTTCAAAATTTGAAATAACTCCCGTAAAATACATGTCAGAGCCTTTTGAATAGGCTTTTTGCATATCGAGTTTTAGTGTACCTTGTTTGTACTTAGCAGGTAAAGTTCGTGCTATTTTTTTTGTAAACATATCAGCTACTGTTTCATTAGGAATGTTTTTAATTTCTGCTTCATAATCTTTTTGTTTGTTTCCACAAGCAGTTAAGAGTAAGCCTAAGAATAAAGACAATAATAGTATTTTTAATTTCACGCAAGCGCTCCTTTATTTTATAAACGCATTGTATCTAAGTAATATTTAAGAGCAGAAGTATTTTATTAATATCAAATCTAACTTAAAGTAAATTATTATAGTATCAAATTAAAAAAACTTGAATTATTGAGTTTTTTCTAGTACAATAATGAATATATTTTAAGGACCTACTATGCAAAAAATTTCTAATATTCTAATGAATTCATATTTGTTATATGCTATTTTATTAGCCATTATATTTGGAACCGCGGGAGATTTAAATTTAACGATTATTCGTTCTGCTTCAATTGTTACCCTCATTTGTTACGCGCTTATTTCACAATATAACCTAACAATGTCAAAGAAAAACGTTATCAATAATGATGCGTCAAACTTTTATATAACAGGAGAATCTACAAAAATTGAATACATTATTATTACATGTATTTATTTAAGTGCAATTTATGCTTTACTTAAAGTCACTGTCTTAAGTTAAAAGAAACAAAGAAGATTTTATATTCTTTGTTTTTATTTCAATAAACTAAAAGAGTTCTACTAATACTTTCTTTTTAATAATTTATAAGGTTATTTAATATAAACTTATTTAAAATTATTAAAGGACTCTTCATGCAAAACAATCCAATAATTGCAGATAATAAACCAATAAATGTAACACTTAAAAAAGAAGATGAATATTATTACTGCAGCTGTGGTAAATCCAACAAACAACCTTTTTGTGATGGTTCTCATAGTGGTAGTAGCTTTAAACCCTTAGTTTTTAAAGCAAAAGAAAATAAAAGTACACTTCTTTGCGCCTGTAAACAGAGCAATAATGCTCCTTATTGTGACGGTTCGCATAGTTCTTTAAGTAAAGACTTAATTGGAAAAGAAGGGCCAGAAAAGAAAAAAGATACGAATGCAATTCCCCTTGGCGTTAATACCCTTGAAGAACCTACCCTTGCTTTTATTCATCGCTTAGCAAAAGAAGGCCTAAGTGAGCTTGGACATCATGGAGAGATGACATCTATGGGAGTTCCCAGACATCTTTTACCTCATTGGGATGAAATACAAATCATGGCAGCACAAATGCATACTAAACCCTTGTTTGAAGATGTCAAAGTTGCAAGTAAACTTATTATTGGGCCCCAATGTAAAAAACCTCTTGAACTTGATATGCCCTTATTTGTTTCAGATATGAGTTTTGGTGCTCTAAGTGAAGAAGCAAAAGTTTCTTTAGCAAAAGGGGCAAACTTAGCTGGTACGGGTATTTGTTCAGGAGAAGGCGGTATGTTAAGTGAAGAACAAGAAAACAATACGCGTTATTTTTATGAACTAGCAAGTGCGGCTTTTGGATATAAAGAAGAATTATTAAAAAAAGTGCAAGCTTTTCATTTTAAAGGTGGACAAGGTGCGAAAACAGGAACAGGAGGACATCTTCCAGGATCTAAAAATAAAGGTAAGATTTCTTTGGTTCGTGGTTTAGAAGAAGGAGTAGATGCTATTTCTCCACCTACTTTCAAAGATTTGAATACTCCTGCTGATTTTAAAAAGTTTGCGAATAGAGTTCGTGAAATAACAGGAGGAATCCCTATTGGGTTTAAACTTTCTGCAAATCACATAGAAAAAGATATCCAATTTGCCTTAGATGCCAGTGCGGATTATATTATTTTAGATGGAAGAGGTGGAGGAACAGGAGCTGCGCCTTTAATGTTTAGAGATCATATTTCAGTACCAACTATTCCTGCACTAGCACGTGCTCGTGCTTATTTAGATAAACAAAAAGCAAGTGGAAGGGTTACTTTAATAATTACAGGAGGATTAAGAGTTCCTATTGATTTTGTAAAAGCACTGGCTTTAGGTGCAGATGGTATTGCACTTTCAAATAGTGCTATGCAAGCGATTGGCTGTATTGGGGCACGTATGTGTAATTCAAATAATTGTCTAGTTGGCGTAGCTACACAAAAAGAAGACTTAAGAAGAAAACTCAATATAAACAAAGCCTCAAAACAACTTCAAAACTTTTTTGAAGCTTCCAATGAACTTATGAAAGTAATGGCAAGAGCCTGTGGACATAATCACTTGAATCAATTTAATAAAAATGATTTAGCGACTTGGCATAAAAGTATGGCAGAATTATCAGGCATAAAATATTCAGGTTTAGGCAATTTTTAAAAAAACTACTAAAAGTAGTTTTTTTATTTCAAAGGCTTAAATCTTTTTTCCATCAAAGTTTTTAGCTAAAGATTCTTCAACAATTTGTCCTGCTAAGTTATCTGTAATATTTGCTATTTGTTCTGCTTTAGAAGCAATATTTGCATTTTCTTGAGTCATTGTATCTAAAGAAGCTACCGCATCATTGATTTGATTAATACCAATAACTTGTTCATTAAAATTAAGTAAAACACCTTCAATTAGTGCGGTAGTTTTATTCACATTCTCATTAAGTTCTTCATAGCCTTTAATCATATCTTGTGAAATATCTTTTCCTTCTTCTGCTTTAGAAGTAGCATTTTCAACAAGTGCTTTGATTTCTTTTGCCGCATCAGCTGAGCGTGAGGCAAGATTACGTACTTCTTGAGCTACAACTGCAAAACCTTTTCCAGCTTCCCCAGCAGTTGCAGCTTCAACAGCTGCATTTAAAGATAAGATATTTGTCTGAAATGCTATTTGATCTATTACTATAATTGCTTGGGCAATGGCTTGTGTTTGAGAGTTAATAGAATCCATTGCTGTTGCTGTTTTAGATGCAAGTTCTTGCCCTGATACAATTGAGCCCTGAAGAGTTTTAGCATTATTTGACATATTGTTCATACTTGTTTTATTGGTATTCATAGTAGCACTTAACTCTTCAATACTAGCAGCTGTTTCTTCCAACGATGCAGCTTGTGTAGTAGAAGAAGAACTTAATTTTTTTGTAAGACTTGATAATTCAAGTGAATTATTTTTTAAAGAATATCCATTGTTTAAATTTTGCAATAACATAGAGGAAGAAACAACACCCAGAGTATTTATATCTTCATAAAGTTTTTTAATTTGGGCTTCCGTATTATTTATAAGTACACGTTTTGTATAATCACTAGAAGAATAAGATGAAAGTACATTCTGAACATTGAATATATTATCTTGAATACTTTGTAACATAGAATTAACTACATCTTTAAGTTCATTTAATAATGGATTATTGGATTGATTTTCAATTTGAGAGTCTAGATATCCTAGTTTTACTTTATTTGCTACATCTACTGTATTTTTAATAAGTTTTTGGTCAATTAGAATATTTTCTTTTATTTGTTGAATATTATTATTAATTAAAGAAGACATTACTCCCAATTCATCGTTTGATGAAATTTTGATTAAAGTAGTATTCTCGATTTTATTATTTAAAAAATCAAAAAACTCTTCAAGTCCATCTTGCAAATTATGTAAAGGCGTAATAACTAGTTTTTTGATAATCAAATATATAAATAAGATTATTAAAACAATCAAAATAAAACTTAAAAAACCTAATATATAAGCAAATTCAGTACTTTCTTGTAAAAAGTCTTTTTGTACAGCACCTAATACTATTTTCCAGTTTCGTTCATCATAATTTTCATGAAAGGCAGTTTTTTCTACCTTGTTTCTCCATAAATAACTCTCATATCCCATACTAGTCTTATACATATTTTTTACAAAATATTTTCCATTTTCATCTTTTGTATTGTATAAATCACTACCTTCTAAACTGGGATGTAATAGAACCTTGGCTTTATTTTGTACTTTAGTATCAAGGATATAAAGATAACCATTTTGCCCTACTTTAATATTTTTTAGACGTTTTTTTAAATTTGTAAAACTACTTGTATAATTGTACCTTACAGATAAAATACCAATCACTTTCTTGTTTTTGATGATAGGATTATACACCGCCATATAATCATTTTCAAGCCAATGTTCAAGGGAATAAGCTTTTTTTGCGTTTAAAATTGTTTTATAAACCTTTGAGTTTTTTTCAAGTTTTTGTCCTTGAATTCTTTTTTTATTTGCATCATATATTGATGTTGAAATAATCACAAAATCATCACCTTGTCTGGCATAAATCGATGCTGTTGCACCTGGAATACTCGTATAATTATCTACAAAATGAAATTTATTATTTAATGCCATTCCGTCACTAGCCATTAAAGGTGTTTTGACTCCATTTACTTTTATTATTCGTTTAGGATTAATTAAAATTTCTTCAAACTGTTCGCCAAATGAAATATACAAAGAATTTGCCGTGTCTTTTAATAATTCATCATAACTTACAATACTTTGTTCAATTTCATGTAAACGTGTTTTTAATTGCGTTTGCACCTTATTGGTAATTAAGCTTTTTGTATAAATAACGGAAAATATATTAAATGCCAAAAGACAAAAAGAGAGAACAAGACCCATAATAATAGTGGTTTTAAGACTAAGCGTTAAATTTTTAAAAATCATAAACATCCTTATAGTTAATTAAATAACTTAACAAAATAAAATGTAAGGATAATGTAAATATATTAATGTAAATAAAAACCTTGATTCAAGTTAATGATTCTCACTATTATTAATAGTAGTATTACATAAAATTAAAAAGGAAATGTATGAAAAAAATATTATTATGCTTATGTTTATTAAGTAGTTTATTTGCAAGCCAAAGAGTTGAAAAAATTGTACTTTCAGGACCTTTTGCTTCTGTATCTCACCCTTTTTTTAGGATGATTCAAACAGGCGCTTTAAATGATATTGCTAAAAAAGTTGAATTCAGACTGTGGAAAACTCCCGATGAACTAAGAGCCTTAGTTATTAATGGTAATGTTGATTTTATGGCGCTACCTACTAATGTTGCTGCTAATTTATACAATAAAGAACAAAAAATTGCCTTATTAAATGTTTCAATTTGGGGAATATTAGGCATGATTTCAAGAGATAAAAGCATAAAAACTCTGGCAGATTTTAAAGGAAAAAAAATTGCCATTCCTTTTAGAGCGGACATGCCAGATATTGTTTTTAAAGAACTCTTAAAAGCCCAAGGTTTAGATCACAAAAAAGATTTTGATTTACAATATGTAAGCTCTCCTATTGATGCAATTCAGATGTTAATCTTAAGAAGAATTGATCATGCTTTATTAATTGAACCTGCTATTTCTATGGCAATTGAAAAATCAAAAACATTTCCAATGAAAGTAATAGCTCCTACGTTATACAGATCTGTTGATTTACAAGAAGAATGGGGAAAAGTATTTCATACACAAGCAAAACTACCACAAGCAGGTATTGCAGTTCTTGAAAAAAGCATAGAAAAAAAACATATAATCAAACGTTTTCAAGAAGAATATAAAAAAGCCATACTTTGGTATAAAAACAATGCCAAAGAAGCAGGCGTTTTATCTGCTTCATATTTAAAAATGCTGGATGCCAATGCTATTACCTCATCTATTCCTAATATGAAAATAGACTTTGTAAATGCTCAAGATTCAAAACAAGACTTAATTGATTTTTTTAATATCCTTAAAAAAAGCAATGATAAAACCATTGGAGGAAAACTTCCAAATGATGCATTTTATTATCAAGAATAAAGTATGAATTTTTTAATTAAATTAATAAAGGACTTTCCAGCATATCTGTTTTCTGGTTTAAGTTCTTTGGCTTCAATACTCTTATTTGTGGCTTTATGGGATTTTGGGAACCAAATGTATGGAAGTTTGGCATTGCCTAGTCCTAAAGAAACATTTTATACCTTGTATCTTATGTTAGGTAATGATAGTGTTTGGATTGATATTATCATTACACTTAAAAGAGCGCTGTGGGGATTTTTAATTTCTGCTGTACTAGGCTCTTTTTTAGGCTTAATCTCTGGTTTATTTTTAACCGCTTCAATGATGAGTAGACCAATTGTAACTGTCTTAGTAGGAATGCCTCCTATTGCTTGGATTGTATTAGCAATGATTTGGTTTGGAATGGGAGATTACACAGTAATTTTTACCGTTGTTGTTGCCTCTTTCCCTATTATTTTTGTAGGTGCATTACAAGGTACGAGAACACTAGAAGGTGATTTAAAACAAATGGCAGATTCTTTTAATTTAAGTATTTCTCAAAAACTTTTTGACTTGTATTTCCCTCATATCTTTTCTTATATTTTTCCTGCATGGGTAAGTGCTTTAGGAATGTCATGGAAAATAGTTGTTATGGCAGAACTCTTATCCAGTAATGATGGTATTGGAGCAGCACTTGGCATTGCAAGATCACAATTAGATACACCAAGTGCACTAGCTTTGGTTTTAATTATGATTATTTCTTTATTATTTATTGAATATGTTCTTTTAGAACCTTTAAAAAGAGAGGTGGAGTTATGGAGAAAATAGAAGAATTAATAGTATCTAAGGTCAGTCATTCTTTTGCTTTTAATGATATTTTAAAAGACATTTCTTTCACCCTTAAAAAAGCACAAGTACTTTCAATTGTAGGACCAAGTGGAGGTGGGAAAACAACACTCTTACATTTATGTGCAAAATTATTAGAACTGGAACAAGGCAGTATTAAAAACACGTTTACTTCCTGTGCCTGTGCTTTTCAAGAAGCACGTTTATTGCCTTGGAAAAATGTTATTGAGAATATTGCTTTGGGTTTAAAAGCAAAGGGCATTAAAAAAGAGCAAAGAGAAAATGAAGCAAGAAAAATGGCACTTCGTTTTGGTTTAGAAAAAAAAGACTTTGATAAGTTTCCCAAAGATTTAAGTGGAGGAATGGCACAAAGAGTTTCTTTTGCCAGAGCTTTTATAATTAAACCTTCTTTACTGTTCTTAGATGAGCCTTTTTCTGCTTTAGATATCGGCTTAAAAAAAGAACTGCAAAACTTATTATTAAAGGAAATAAAAGAAAAACAACTTTCTGTTTTATTTATTACTCATGATTTAATGGAAGCGGTTAAATTAAGTGATGAAATATTACTTTTAGACTCTAAACCTGTAGGTCATATTGTTAATAACTATAAACTTCTTTTAGAAAAAGAAAAAAGAGACAATATTTATGTTTATGAAAAAACAGCAGAACTTTTGAATGATAAACATATCATACAAGCCTTCGATTTGGAGAATAAATGAAAAAAGATACGAATATAAAAAAAGACTTTTTAACAAGCCATTACAGTTCTTATCCAAAAGGAGAATACCCTGTTGTGCTGTCTTATGCCTTTAGACTTATGTTTTTACTTTTAGCCCCTTATATTGTTCTTAGTATAACTCTTTGGTCTTTTGCATTTGCAGGTTTGATTGAACTTAATTTTATTAATGATATTTTATCTTGGCATATGTATGAAATGATTTATGGTTTAGGTATTGCTGGTATTATTGCTTTTTTTCTAACAGGTTTACCAGAGATGTTTAAAGAGCAAATTCCCCTAGTTGGAAAACCATTATTGTATATTACACTTTATTGGTTAGTAGGACGTTTTTCTTTTTGGTTTATGGATTATTTAGGTGTATATTTTGTAGCATTTCTTAATATTTCTTTGTTTGTATATATTACCAGTCTTGTAGCTATTCCTGTATTTAAAGATAAAAAAAGAAGACATTTTTCTTTGGCGTATATTTTATTACTTTTAATTTGCATACAAGTACTTTTCTTTTTAAGTATTGCTTCTTATATAAACATAAGTACTATGGATATTCTAAAACTGGCATTGGGAGCTTTTATGCTTTTAATTCTACTTGCTATTAAGCGTGTGAATATGGAGTCTATTAATGAGCTCTTACATAAAGAAAATATTGATGAAACCTTTTATTCACGAAGTCCTCGTTATAATTTAAGTATTTTTTGTATTCTTTTATATACAGGAATTGAATTTTTATATCCTAATAATTCAATTTTAGCTTGGTTAGCACTTGCTTCTTCTGCGAGTATTCTAGGGATATTAAATGATTTTATTTTAAAAGAAAATACAATTGTATTTAAAAGTTTTGTTATATATCTTATGAGTATTTTGATTTTCATGGCTTTGGGTTATGGTTTTATGGCTTATGATTATTTAAATGACAGTATTAATGCTTTAAATCATTTTAGACATTTTTTAGCTACAGGTGTTTTTGGTTTGGTATTTTATATTGTGATGATTATTATTTCTACCATTCACACAGGAAGAAATATTTTTACAAATTTTTATACTAATTTAGGTTTAGTATTTATTATACTAGCTACTTTGATTAGAGTATTTATTCCTTATTACGAAGAATACACCATGCAGGCATATATAATATCATCTGTATTGTGGGCCAGTGCTTTTATAATTTATATGAAAATATTTTTTCCTTTTTTACTGCAAAAAAGAGTTGATGGTTTAAAGGGCTGACTTAAGCAATACTAATAAATAAACAGATAAAATTTCATAATTACTTTAGGAAGATTTATGATTATTACTTTACTTACGTTTTATATTTTTATTATTATGAGTGCTGTCGCAAAAATACATATGTATTGGATGCAAGGCGGTTTGTGGCCTGGAGAGAACAAACAAGATTTAATTAATAAAGTCATAGGGCAAGGCAATATTTTTCCTTCTGCACTTTCTTGTTTGGGAGTCATTATTGTTTTTGTAATAATGGCACTTTTCCCTCTTGGGATTTATTATAAATTTGAGCTTGGTTTTATTAATACCTATGCTTCTTATATTATGTATTTTTTCTCAGGTATTTTTTTTCTTAGAGCTTCGTTGATGTTTATTCCTCGAATTGAAAAAAGAGCACATAAGATATTTATTCAATACAATAAACGTTATTATGCGCCTTTATGTTTCTCTCTTTCTTTTGCGTATTTAATTCTTGCAGGAACAGTATAAAAGTATTATTTTATTTCTTTGCAAGAAGGCATTAAATCTGTGTCTTCTTCAAAAGTAGGGCGTTTCGCATTTTTGGCTAACAATAATAAAACAGCTACCAAACAAGATAAGAAAGACATAGTGATCCATAATACAAAACCTCCATATACTTGCAGTAAAAAACCACCTATAAGAGGTGCTAATACTATTCCCATTAAAGCAAGTTCAGCAACCCCATAATAAGACCCTTTTAAATGTTTAGGCGCCATATTATCAATAATAATACTAACTGTAGGAAATAAAATACACTCCCCCATACTTAAAATCAAGACGGCAAACATAATACCTTGAGCATTTTTGGCTTCTACATTAGCAAAAACAATAAAAGCAATAATAAATAAAAACACTCCAATAAAAGCTCTGTTAAAAACAGCCACATTTTGTAATATTCTCAAGATTGGAAACTGGAAAATAATAATAGTCATTCCATTTGCAAAAATTAAAGAAGCATATAAAGCGGTTAAATCTTCAAATTCATACATTCGTAAATACTGTAATAATCCCGCATCAATTTGTATAAAAGCGACCATAATAAGGGCTTGAGCCAATATAAATAATAAAAAAGCATGATCTTGTTTTACAATAGAAAATAAAAGTTTAAAATTAGTATTGACTTTTTTTTCTTTTTTTCTTGCTCTCATACTTTTTTTAAAAAGTACTAAAGCCGTTAAAAAAGAGAAAAAACAAATTAATGCCACTAAAAAAAAGGTTTCTTTTGAAGCCGTTAAACCCAAAGTCAAACCAAACATAGGACCAAAAGCGGAACCCAGATTAATCGCATAATATCTAAGATGTAAAGACAATTCTTTTGCTTTTTGACTGCTTAAACTATCCGTCATCAACGCTTTACTTGGATTCTCAACCAGTGCACGTCCAATAGATTGAAGAGACGTTCCTATAAAAAAACCCTCAAGAGTATTAGAAAAAGCCATTAGAATCATAGCAAAAACTGAAATAACAAGACCCGCCAGTATGACTTTTTCTCTGCCAATTCGATCTGATAAATTGCCTGCAAAAAACCCCACAATAATACCAATAAATAAAGAAGCAGATAAAAAGAATCCTATTTCTAGTTCATTTAAAGTAAATTCATTATGCAGTAATAGGGCTAAAAAGGGCCAAACCATAAACATAGTAAAACGATTAAAAAAGGTTTGTATAATAATATACCAGACCTTAGGCTCAAATGATTTTGTTTCTTGTAACATAAAGTCTCCTTTTAAAATACCTAAATTATGTAAATATGAGTTTGTTCTTTGGAATATTTTTAGCAGTTATAAATTTATGGAATAAACTTGTGATAGATAAAATAAGTTGTTTTAGTATAACTGATTTTGCAGCGAATATCGTCTTTTTTGAAAAAGAAAAAAGCCTAGGCTTTTTTCTTTTTATGGTGTATTTATTTCTTTATTTTTACACTTTGTTTTGCATTTATCTAACATAGATAAAATAGCAGG
>SPKZ01023923.1_pt1 | contig 12195 bp, 12 predicted proteins | sample 2456571 | NCBI WGS metagenome assembly SPKZ01 (sample SAMN11192286, study PRJNA482655) | marine metagenome | biome: ENVO:00000447; feature: ENVO:00000244|ENVO:00000211|ENVO:00000569|ENVO:00002023; material: ENVO:00002151; isolation source: ocean water from marine abyssalpelagic zone ...
AGACCTTTTTCACTGCTGATGAAGGTGCGTTGCTTTATAAAATAATGGGCGTTAATTGGTAAATAATAAGCACTGGCGATCTAAACAGATCGCCCCTTTATAGCGAGTGAGCAACATTCATTCACCTTCCCCCTAAAATACGATGTTTCGTTCACAGAAGATCATTCGCCCCTCACCACGTCGGATTTTACCGCACGACAAGACCTTTTTACATGTTGCATAAAGGTAAACAAAACAGCCAGTTGGCACTATTGACAATAAAAAGAAAGAAGATCACACTGGTCACATAACAATCAAATAAGGATAGATTGATGATGAAAAAGACATTACTGGCTATGAGCTTACTTGGGCTGTCTGGCAGCGCTTTAGCAATAGAAGGCGGGACACCTCTTAACTGGGCAGAACACGATGACATGGTTCACATGAGCTGCACCGGCACCATCATCAGTGGTCAATGGGTATTAACAGCGGCGCATTGCGAATCTGTTGCCGATCAAGGCGTGAAAACGGTTAACAGTGGCACTCTCAATCCAAAAAACATTTATAACTACCCAAACGGTTCAGAAAATGGAGTTGATATCGCCCTGTGGGAGCTTCCCACGCTCATTGACACCAGCGTGACCACTTTCTTATCTATGCGCAATGTGGATGCAGATGAGAGCATTAGAATAAGCGGCTTTGGACAAACTACGTCAAATTTGAATTACGCAACTCAAATATCTACTGCGCAACTTGAGGGGTTAGCCGCTCGCAGGCTCACACTTAGAGCGGATGCGCAAGGCACCTCCGTTCCTGGTGATTCCGGCGCACCTTACACGGATATCGATAACCTTATTATTGGTATTCACAACACTGGGGGGATAGATCTCGAAACAGGGATACAAGCAAGAGGCACTCGCCTCTACTTTGCCAGGGACTTTATTCTTGAACATATTGATGGCTGGCACTACCCCACATTGGCGAACACGGCAACTGCAGGCGGTAGTGTCACAGTTGAAGTCCAGAGCTTACATCAAGCGAGCTTTATCGATAACGCCACTTGGTCCGGTGATGTATCAGTCACCGGCGGCACTTGTTTAGGTGCCACGGTAGAGCCGTTTGATACCTGTACTTATGAGATTGAGAGCAGCAATGGCTATGAGGGTAAAGTGACCTTGGATGATGGACAAGTTATCACCATCAATAAGGGACGCAGCAAGCCCGTGCCCCCTACTCCCGATCCAGATGAAGGTAGTAGCAGTGGTGGCTCACTGGGTTTCTTATCTCTATTAGGAGTAACGATATTGGGCCTAAACCGTAAAGTTAAAAGGATCAAAAAATGAGAATATTCTTAATTATTTTAACGGTTATAAGCCTTACTGGCTGCACCAATCCATTTGAAGACTATCCAGGCTATTGGATAAAAGAAAACACCACTCGCTTGGATGCAATGTTAATTCAAGAGAAAACCGATCAGTATGTTGCCTACCAACTTTCAAAATCAACCAATTTTGAGCCTACTGGTAGCTTCATCGTACTAAAAAATAATGGCGAACAACTTATTTTTAACGGTGGTTGGGGAGAATCTGTATTAGCATTAGCTGAAGACAAAAAAACACTCCTACTAAACGGCGACTCATATAAAAAAACAACGTCAATCCAGTTTGAAGAAGTAAAATCATTATTTTTTCAACAAGAGGAAGAAAGAGAACAATTAAGACTTCAACAAAAATCTGAAAGAAAAAAACAGGAAGATTTACGATTGGCCCAACAGCAACAAGAACTTAAAGAATGGAAAATTCACAATGAAGTTTGCAATAAATTAGGCAATGAGTTTTTCAAAAAAGAAAATGAACTACGTAGAAATAAGTACACAGATGAAAACATGATAAAGATAGAACAAAACAAAGAGTTATATAGAAAAAAACAAAAGAAAATGAATTGTCGAATACGAGGTTTATAGCCCCAAACAAATAGACCACTAGATCATTGGTGGTTTATTTTACACCGTAAAATAAACACTAGACTTAATTACATAACATATTCAACAGCAATGTCTTTGTTGGAGACCAAATGTCCCTCTCTTTTTCTGTGCAAATAATCCTCACGGTTATCGCGAGCTTACTGTTATTGATTTTGTTTCAATGCTCACAAAATACACGCGTGTTTCACAAGCCGCCCTCATCATTACAAGGTGGGTTTATCTCAGCCAGGCTGGATTTAGCATTACGTTTAACCGCATCACTCTTAGCACTTTTCGGGCCTTTTTATATTGCTTTCATGGATATGGTCACGCTTTTGGATATCGTTATCCCGCTAGCCCTGTTCCCAGCTGTAATAGGTTTACTGATAAACCCCGAGCTCAGTATCGATACGAATTCAAAACTCGTGATAACCAAGCCACTCTTAAGCAAGACCGCAACATTGCACCTTAAGTCGCCTTACCAACATTTTGACCGCCAAACCTATCAAGAATTACTACACCTGGTCCAAATACTGCCAGAGCACGGCATTAAACACATCAAGCTCAACTCACCGATGTTTTACCACGCAAACGGTAAACTTCGCTGTATGGCCATACTCGAAAAAGGACTGGATAAACGTGGTGCCAGGTTAATTCATTCACCTGCAGGAGCGTTTGATTGTTTTCTTGGCAAAATCAGTATGTTGCTGTCAACAGACCAACGAAAAAAAGCCGGACTCGCTAATATCAACCTACGAAGTTGGTACACCCTCAATATCGAGCTTTAAACATTAACCGCTTTTAACTGGCCACAGTAACGGCTAACAAATATACTGTGTCGCTTTTTTATTGAGACTTAGACAAGGTAAACATGACTACGACCAATCCAGCCGATTTCAGCACCATTAACAACAGTGAAGCTAAAAGAAAGACCACTGCCCCGAAAACCAAAACCCTCGCTGAAAAGCAAAAGCGTCAAACCCGATTGAGCATTGATGAACGCTTAGAGCGCAGACAACTCAAACAAGAACTAGGATTAACCGATGAGGAACTGGACAACTTATAACACCGATGCACTGGATGTGCTGAGAGTAATCGCCTGGATAATCGCATTACTCCTTAGCCTCGCAGGATTAGCTTATCAACAAGGTTACCGGCTCAACACCAGTCAATCTTACCCCCCCGGACTGTATTTACTGAATTCGTTAACCTCACACTACCGTGTAGGTGATTTGGTGCTCTTTTGCCCACCAGATAACGATGCCATGAAGCTTGGACTCGACAGGCAATATATCGAAGCCGGGCGATGCCATAGTCACACAGTGCCTATCATTAAACGCATTGCTGCCATGGAGTTTGACACCGTAGCGTTGGATGCACTCATCAGCATTAACGGCCAGATATTACCCAACACCACGATATTAACCCTGGACGCAAAGGAGCGACCATTACCCGCTTACACCTATCGCGATAAGCAAAAGTTTGTCATGCCCCATGACACTGCCTTTCTGTATTCAGACCACGCCCCAAAAATAAGCTTCGATAGCCGTTACTTCGGCATTGTTCCTTTGAAAAGTATTCAAGGGATAATCAAGCCTGTTTGGATTATTTAAAGCGCTGTTCGATTTTTGATCACCTATGTAATAGTATGTGACTATCTTATACATATTAATAGGTTAAAGAACATTATGAACTTAGACGCTTACCACCCTAGCGATACAACCCGCTCTCTTATCCATATCGATGACTGGGTAACAACTTATAAGCCTAATGTAGATGGGAAATGCAGAGTATGCCACGAAGCTGTTTATGTAAAAGCGGCTAAAACACAAAAACAAACTCACTTTGCACACTATCAAAAATCTTCATGTCCTACGGTCAAAATTAATCACAAACCCTATGACAAGCTAAAAGATCATCCTAGAGATTCAGCCCTTTCAGTTGAAGCCAAAGCATGGCTTTCCGCCAATTTAATAAGTGTTTATGAAAAACTAAAAACGTTTGTTAAAGCATTAAGTTGGAAAGAATTTCACGCACTAATTGACACCGCTAATAAAGTTGATATTTGGTCATTAAAAGACATGCCTCATGACTACATTCCATACGTTTTATTGATGTGCACTGAGGAGTTCAAAAAAAATACATATGGGAGGAAATCAAACTGTTTTTTTGTGTTAGAAACGTCCCCAAATTCAAGCAGCAATACTAATTGGAATGATTCAAACCTTCAAAAAAAATACATATGGAAAGTAAATACCCCCTCAAGAGAAGTCACGCACATATTAATAGAATTAAAAACAGAAACCCCATGGTTTATAACTAAATCCCACTCACTACTAGGTTAACTTGAGCAGCAGCTTCACGTTAGCCTTTAAGGAATAACATGAAGCTTACCAACAAACATCCAAATATCATTGGATGGCTAAAAATCACGGCAACAACTTTTGATAGTGGCTCACCCTGCACTATAATTTTCGAATTTTACCAAATTGATTGGCCTTCGGAAGGTGTCGAGCCAGGAAGAATTCTAATATCTAATGTGTATGAACCTGCTGAGCGGCCAGAAGGCAAATATTCCTCCTCAGCTCTTGTCGAATATGCTTCGATGAAGTTTGTTGATCCTAGCTAGTGTCTTAGCCACCTAAACTCAATCACCTCTACTATTCCTTAGACTCTCCTATCACGATACGCTGGAGACTTCGTGCCGATAGCGATTGCTTGTTAATCGTTAAGCCTCGAAGTCATCAACGTGTCCAACAAGCTTGCGCGTTAGGCTTAAGGATATACATTGAAATTATCAAATATAGATTTTTTTAAGAAAGCCCATCGCCCTATTTATTACAAAGCGACCTTAAACAAAATGCGTAATGGCGATACATTATCACTAGGCGCCATTAATACTGATTATGACTTCCAACAGCCTAATGATAAAAATAATAGGTTAGAAGCATGTGCCCAAGCCTATATAAACAAAGAAAGCAAAGGCGTTTATTCTTTTACAGGGTTATGGACGGTCCCAAGTAAACCCTCTCGCCCTGACATTTGGACAACAGGCACATTTACAATAAACAAAGGTGAGATAACCCTATCAGAACAAACCAGTCCTGAAGCGCTACGCTCTTTCTTTTTAGTTTGCCGTTACATTAATCGATTAATTAATGCAGACAAACAAAGACACTATTTTCACAACAGAAATATCAACCCATTAGAGGACTGGTTTTACGTTAACAGTATTCCCTTCCATTTTGACGGATTCACTTTCGACAAGAACAATCTAAGCTGCGAACCTGTTTACCTAAGATACAAACAAGAAAACAATCAACTTATTAAAAACAAAGAGTACAAACTTAGTCACATTAAATTAGATGAGAATCTCACTGATAAAATATGCACGAACCCACTCAAAGCTCTATTTAATAAAGCGATAAGTAACGGCGCAATCGAAATATAACCTACCGCAGCCACCTTCTTGAACTAACGTTCTTCAAACAAAGACAGGCCAACGGCCTCCCATCGGGCGGGGCAAATTTGAAAAACAAATTTAGGGCAAGGTCTGCGTAGGGAATGGAGTTTTTATTAAAAAGTTTTAATGCAATCAATTTTTAATGCAATCAGCTTATCCGAAAAGTGAGGTTAAAAAGGATTAGTTGAGCGCAAGGCTTTATTCTTGGCTCTGGATGTGGCTCTTATCTTTTGCTGTTTTCTTTTGATTGAGTGAAACGATAAAGACACATCGGCTCCCCTCTTAGCCCCTCCGATGAGGCTGTTCATTTCATGCTTTCGCCTTAAAGATTTCAATCGCCCCAGGCGCCCCCTTGCGGGGGGAATTGTTAAATCATTAAGGTTGAGTGCGTTCAGCACGAGAGCGAAGACACATGTTGCCCCTGCAACATTGGCAACGCCTGGGGGGAGCCGTTTATCACGCCTAGGAGCCCAAGCGACTGATGATGAATGGGGGCTAGCCCCGCCCCGTCACCGGAACGGTTGACCACCCTCGTTGAAGCTAAGTTTCCCAATTTCTGAGGTAGAGGCACGATACAGAAAAAAATAGGGAAAAAACGTGCGTCTCAAGGGGGGTGGTCAAGCGTAGCGAAGACGGGGCGCCCTTAGATTTCAATTGTCAGCGACCGACGTCCAGGAGGAGAACTGATAATTTCAATCCATTGAAGAAACACGGTTTTTTCAATAAAGATCGCAACGCGATCTCCGCTGTAAATCTTTAGATCTACGCTCTGACCTGTAAATATCATATTTACAGGTCAGGTTTACAGGTTTTATCTTTAAAAATTGGAGAAATTCCCATGCAATCCCCTTTCGAACAATGGTTTTTCAGCCAGGGTAATTTGTGGCTAAATATGCTTTTCCCCCTGCTTAATGATTATGGTTTTTTGCTATCTTTCATGGCAGGGGCGCTCCTTCCCAGTCTTTACTTCGAGCGCAGTAAGGGAAGTAAAACCTCTGTCTTATATCGACTCATCGTTATCGGTTTTTTGTTAACATTCACTCTCGGCACTCTTTCCCCAATTATCTTGCCTTTGCTCGTTGGGCTGTGGACTTACTTGCAAGGGATCGCTAATCAGCCAATCACTTTCAAGCTCAATGTTATGTGGCTGAGTCTGATCCTGATATTGGGCTCCATCGCTCACATTTATTTACGGCGCGTGATCTCTCCGAAATTAAATGAGTTGGAATCGAAGCTGATAAAAAAGACCAAGCTTGCGCGTAATGAACGCACCGATGTGAGAACCGTGAGGGAACAACTACCAAAAACAGAAAGTTATGACCCCATGGATTATATTGATTTGAATAAAGGCATATTCATCGGTCTTAATGAAAATAAGCAACCACAATTCATCCCAATAAAAGATTGGCAGTCACAGCACGCCGATATTATTGGCACCACGGGTGCAGGTAAAGGCGTGGCTTCTGGAATATTACTGGCACAAAGTATTATGGCAGGCGAAGGCGTTTTCGTCGGAGACCCAAAAAATGATGAATGGGCTCCACACCTTTATAGGCAGGTTTGTGAAAAAGCAGGCAAGCCTTTTTATCTGATTGATTTAAACAAACCCGAATACCAACTTAACTTACTAGCCGACATCAACGCAGATCAACTAGAGGAATTATTAGTTGCAGGATTCAGCTTAGCTGAAAAAGGAGATATTGCTGATTTTTACCGAATCGGTGACAGACGAGCGGCTAGAATATGCGCCCAAGAAGTGAACAACCCGATGATGAATGAAAATGAAGAAGAAATAGGGACGTATAATACGTTAAGGAAATTATTTAACTCTGACTACGTTCAAGGGTTAAATGAAGATGTCCCTGCATTTTTCGGAAAAATGGAGGAGTTGGCTTTAGTCAACTCCATCAATGCTTCAAATGGTTTATCCCTTAAAGAGATATTTGATAAAGGGGGCTGCTGTTACATTATCGGTTCAATGCGAAATGGTAAAATTATTGCAGCCCAACGAATGATACTTGTACGATTAATGCAAATCGCCGAAACAAGAGATCGCATTACTACCAAGCCACGTCCTATTGCCATATTTCTAGATGAACTTAAATATCATTTATCACGCCCTGCAATGGAAGGCTTAGGCGCGGCACGCGATAAAGGGGTGCACATTATTATGGCGCATCAATCGATTGCGGATTTAAAAGATTGTCCCGCCGATTTAAATGGTGATTCAGTAGTTGGGGCTGTGGTTGAAAATACCAAATTCAAATTGGTATATAAACTTCAAGATCCGGAAACTGCCGAATGGGTTGCTCGGATGTCTGGTTCGATTTTAGTGGATGATGAAACCCGCAAAGTTGAAGCGAACCAAGTGTTAATTGAAGAGCTGTCTGATGACAGAACTATCCGTCAAGCTGAGCGATATTTTATAGATTCAAATATGCTGCTAAATTTACCGCCGTTCGTGTGCTTCATCTTCACCAAAGATTTACCCAAGCCATCACTAATTTCACCTATTAAGACTCTAAAGCAAGAAATCATTCATCATCGTGTTGATCCCATCGATGACGATAAAATCATGGCCGACCCAATCCAGACAAACACTAAAAATAACGAAGAAGAATATCCCAATCCGTCAAATGAGAAAAAGGATCCCCCTCAAAAAAATGAATCCAGCACGAAAGACTTTCCACCGCTATTAGATAAAAGGAGTCAATAGATGATCCCGCATTATCGTAATAACAAAGCTCGCAGAAAAGAAAAAGTCTCATTAATTTTAGATTTTTTAAAAGAAGAAATCTATTCAGACCTCCAAATTCTAATGATTATTTTAAAAGTCAAAACGAGAGCTTCAATGAGTACCCTTTTACCTGAAATGATCAAACAAGGCTTGATCCAAAAATCAATATTTTCATTACCTGGTAATAATTCTATTTCCATCTGGGGGATCACTCGCGAAGGATTGGTTTATGCTCAAACACTCGATGATCCACTTGAACTCAATTATTTTCAGCCAAGCAAAATCCGTTTATCTAGTTTGCATCACCATTTGGAGAACCAGAAGGTAAAACTACGCTTAGAGTCGCTGGGTTGTACCGGATGGCTAAATGGCGACAAAAAACACCTTGGCGCCAAGTACCCGCTTAAACATCGACCCGATGGATACATCCTGCTCACCAATAACATGCCTGTCGTGGTTGAAACAGAACTCTGGATCAAATCAAAGCTGCGCTACAAGCAGATCATCTTGCATCACCTCTTGGCTCGTAACAAAAAACACTGGTATTACGTACTCTACGTGACACCGGATAAACACAAGAAGGCCGCACTACAGCGGATTTTCAATAACATTGACCATGTTATCTATCAGGGCCGTAAGCTCGACTTAGACAGTGATCATCGCAACATTTTCAAGATCCATACCCTCGAAGAAGTACAAACCCTCAAGCTCACCGAAATATTCGGTGCAGTAACAAGTTAACCCTCTCTTCCTTTTTACTGATAACTCTATTCATAAGGAGCGCTGTTATGCGCCTATTTATTGCAGAAAAACCCAGCCTAGCCCAAGCCATTTTTGAAGGTTTAGGCGGCAAACCCGCCACTCAAAAGAAAAATGGTTACTTTGAAAATGGTACCGACATTGTGACCTGGTGCTTTGGCCACATGTTAGAACTGTTCGACCCCGAAGATTATGACCCCAGCTTTAAGACGTGGCGCTTAGATGATTTACCCCTTAAAGCGGTCTATCCGCCGAAGCTTAAACCCATACTCAAGTCGGTGGTTCAGCTCAACATCATTACCGGGTTAATAAAAAAGGCGGATTCCATTGTTAACGCAGGCGACCCCGATGAAGAAGGCAACTTGCTGATTGATGAAATTTTAACGCACGTGAATAACCAAAAGCCGGTCAAGCGGTTATTGGTCGCGGATTTGAACGTCAAAGCGGTCAAGAAGTCACTGGCATCGATGCGGCCTAACAGTGAGTTTGCTTCGATGACACAAAGCGCCCTGGCCCGCAGTATTGGCGACCAACTGTTTGGCTATAACCTGACGCGGGCGTTTACCTTAAAAGCCAAGGAAAAGGGCTATGGCAATGTGCTCAATGTAGGCCGAGTGCAAACCGCCGTATTGGGACTGATTAACACTCGAACGCTGGCGAACCTTAACCACAGTGAGAGCTTTTACTACGTGCTATCTGGTGCCTTCTCTTTTTCAAAAGGCAGCATTAACGCCAAACATGTCCCCTTCGATGATGACAACACGGATGATAAAAATCGTCTCACCAGTGAGCTTGATGCGGTCATGATACAAGAGCAGTGCCTCAATCAAGCGGCGAGTATCACTGACATCAACACAAAAGCAGAAAACAAGGCCGCGCCGCTGCCGTTTAACTTATCGACCTTGCAACAAACGTGCGCCAAGCAACATGGCTACAGTGCCGATGACACCCTCAAGCTGGTACAAAGTCTGTATGAGACCCACAAGCTATTAACCTACCCACGCTCAGATTGCCGTTATTTGTCTGATGAACACTATGCGGGGGCCAGTGAGGTACTGACTGCAATAGCGGGTACAGCACCTGGACTGAATGCAGCCATCGAGGGCGGCAATCCTCAATTGAAGCACAAAGCCTTTAACGGCAGTAAAATCACCGCGCACCATGCGATTATTCCCACTGAAAAAAGTGGGGCAAGCATCACCCTGAGCCCTAAAGAGCGCACGGTATATGAGTTAGTCGCAAAAAGCTTTGTAGCCCTCTTTTATCCAGCCAGTGTGCGAGATAAGACCCGTTTGGAGATTGATTGCCAGGGGCGTGTCTTTATTGCCACCCAAAGCAATATGACCGCGCAAGGCTGGGAAGTGCTGTATAGAGGTGAAATAGAGGAGGAGCGCGAGAGCAAGCAAGAGCTGGACTTAAGGGAAGTGAGCAAAGACACCGGCACTAACAAATCACTTGATATCGATAAGAAGAAAACCACACCACCGAAATACTTTGTCGAATCAAGCTTACTGGCCGCGATGACCCGGGCAGCCAAATTCATAGAAGACCCAACGCTTCGCGCGGCCTTGGAAGCTAAGGACAAAGACAATGCGTCTGAGTCTGGCTCTATCGGAACAGAAGCCACCCGCGCGGCGATTTTAAAGAAACTGGCCAACAATCCTTTAATCACTATTAGCACTGAGAAAGGCTATAAGGAGAAAGTGTGGAAAACCACCGAGCAAGGGCGAGAGTTCTGCGCCTTGCTGCCTAAAGAGATTGTCGCCCCAGACACCTCTGCCCTGTGGGCGCAAAAACAGCAAGCCATCCGCGCCGGTGAATCCACAGTAAAAGCCTTTGTCAGTGATTTAGATGATTACTTGGCACAGCGTATTGCTGATGTAAAAACCAATGGTGTGCCCATCACCATCAAAAACAAAATCAGTTGCCCTAAATGCCAAGTGGGAGCGCTGGTGAAGCGTAAAGGAAAGTATGGTTTCTTTTGGGCCTGTAATCGCTATCCAGAGTGTAAGAGCCATTACCCTGATGATAACGGCAAACCAAACTTTGAAGATAAAAAGAAATCGACGCTGGCAGTCTCTGAGTCTGAATTCTGCAAGCAATGTGGCAGTGCTTTAATCAGACGCCCAGCTAAAAAAGAAGGCGTCTTCTGGTGGGGCTGTTCGGGCTACCCGAAGTGTACCATTCGATTTTTTGACCTAAACGGCAAGCCGGACAGAGATAAAGGCGAAATGCGATAGCCCTCAAACTTGACTAATCCCTTACTAGCTACGAGTATACGCCCAGCCAAGTAGGGGTAAAGACGGAACAATAATAAGGCTTTCACCCTTTCAATCCCGCTAAGTAAGGCGGAATTTTTGTTGATGACCATTCAATATCGACCCACTTTTTACTTTAAAGAGACTGACACAATGAGCGATTTTTTAGAGATTTTAACCCATGGCCGTAAATTCAAAGCAGCAGTAAAAGACCTGCCGTTTGATGAGCTAAAGGCGTTCGCCGGCAAGCTTGAACAATTGATTGCCACAAGAGAGGCCCAAGCGGAAGCAGAGCTTGCTGAAAATGCAGAGCGTAATGCTCAAATTGATGCCATCAGAAAGCAGATGGCCGAACTCGGGCTGAGCCTGGATGACGTAGGAGAGGCACCAAAGGCACCCAAGAAAAAACGCGAACCCCGCCCTGCAAAGTACAGCATTGAAGTCAATGGCGAAGCCATCACTTGGACAGGACAAGGCCGGATGCCAACCGTGTTTAAAAAAGAACTCGATGAAGGCTTTGAGCTTAAGGATTTCCTCATCTCATAAAACGTTTTCATGCCAGTTTTGTGAAGATTTGATTAAGTTACCCACAGATTTGGTGGATAACCTTTGTACAACTCTGGCATGAGAAATAAAGGCGTAAGTCAAAGTCGTGAGGAGTAGCCCACCATTTTTTTGAGCACGATTTTCGTGCAAAAAAAAGCAGATGGCCAGGCTGACACCAGAGCATTCCAACACCGACAAAAAAGCCATCACATCCAGTCTTGCTGGATGTGATTTTTTTTGCTTTTTTTTCCTAAAAAACACCTCTTATTGTTTTCCTAGCAATACAAAAAGGGACTCCCCCTGTGAACGAACAACTTACCCTCTCTTCAACATTAGGCAATAGAACTTTATCTAACCAGCTCACTCAACCGTCTATGCTTTTATCCATAGACCAGCGGCCTCGCAGCGGCTTTGTGTTATCGGGTTAAGACTCTTCTGCAGCGCTTCAATCCGTTTAACTCTCTTACACTCCCAAGCACTCACTGGATAG
>SPKZ01001348.1_pt1 | contig 12191 bp, 9 predicted proteins | sample 2456571 | NCBI WGS metagenome assembly SPKZ01 (sample SAMN11192286, study PRJNA482655) | marine metagenome | biome: ENVO:00000447; feature: ENVO:00000244|ENVO:00000211|ENVO:00000569|ENVO:00002023; material: ENVO:00002151; isolation source: ocean water from marine abyssalpelagic zone ...
GGCAGCACGGCCGACCCCAAGGGTGCGTGCCACACGCACGGAACGCTCGTGCGGCACTCGCGCCGGGTTGCGGAGTTCCTCGGCGGCGGCCCCGACGACCGTCTGTACTCGCCGCCGCCGTTCTTCTGGGTGGGGGGCTTCCACCGGCTCCTCTACACGATGCAGATCGGCGCCGCGATGGCGTTCCTCGACACGTTCGAGGCCGATGCGGCGCTCGAGCTGATCAAACGCGAGCGCGCGTCCATCCTGATGCTGTGGCCCCACCAGTCCAAGCTGCTTCTCGAACACCCGGAGTACCGCCCGGAGGATTTCGAGTTCCTGCTGTCCGGACCCTACGCGATGCTGCCCGAAGAGCGCCGTCCCGAGGCACCCGACCTGATCGCCAACTCGATCGGCATGACGGAGAGCTTCGCGTATCACACCATCGAGGCGACGGGTGCGGTCCTCCCGGAGCAGAAGCGCGGGGCGTGCGGGCGACCGCTGCCCGGAATGGAGCGGCAGATCTGTCACCCGGAGACCGGCGAGCCACTCGCCGAAGGCGAGCAGGGTGAGCTCTGCCTGCGCGGCTTCAACCTGATGCAGGGGCTGTACAAGCGCGAGCGCGAGGAGGTCTTCACGCCCGACGGTTTCTATCCAACGGGCGACCGCGGGCGCATCGACGCCGACGACTACTACTTCTTCGAGGGCCGGCTCGGCGACATGATCAAGACCGGGGGTGCCAACGTGTCCCCGCGCGAGGTCGAGATCGTGCTCGCGGCGCTGGATGGAGTCGAGCAGGCCTTTGTTACCGGCGTCCCGGATCCCGAGATGGGCCAGATCGTGGTGGCGGGAATCGTTCCGACGGCATCCTCTGCTCCGCTGCAGCTCGACCGGCTCCGCGAACAGCTTCGCCGGGAGCTCTCCGCCTTCAAGGTCCCCAAGCACCTGCTCACCCTCGCGCCCGAGGAGATCCCCTTCACGGACAGCGGCAAGCTTCACCCCGGCCGGCTCCGCGACCTGCTCGCCGCGCGTGTCCCGCGAACGTAGGACCGCGGCCTACGGCTCGCAGACGAAGACCGGGATGTTCCGGTCGGTTCGGGCCTGATAGTCCTCGAAGGGCGGATAGTGCTCGACGCAGGTGGGCCAGACCGCCGCCTTCTCGGCGTCGTCGACCCGTCGCGCGCGCAGCTTCATCTTCTTTCCCTGGTACTGGGCCTCGATCTCGGGGTGCGCGAGGAGGTTGGCGGACCACAACGGGGTCTTCGGAGCTCCGCCCTGGGACGCGACGATGATGACCCCATCCTTGTAGGGCACGTACATCAGCGGGATCGTCCGCTGCTTGCCGGATTTCGCGCCGGTCATCGTGATCAGCACGACCGGGAGGCCCTGGAGCTTCCCCATCAAGCGTCCGCTCGTCAGCTTGTAGACGAACGCGTTGAGGCGCGAGAACGGCTTGATGAATTGGCGAAGGCGTTTGAACTCCTTCTCGGTCATGGGATTCGTGGCCATGGGGTCCTTTCTCGGATGCAGAGTGACGATCGCCACTCCCGGGTAGGCCGCCCATTCTATCCCCGATCAACCCCGGCGGGCGGGGGTTCGATGCCGGCCGTTGAGACCGCTTCTAGTCGGTCCGGCGGTACGTCTCGCGCAGCGCGCGCTTGTAGAGCTTGCCGTTGTCGTGCCTCGGCAGCCGCTCGATGAAGTCGACGCTGCGGGGGCACTTGAAGTGTGTCAGGCGCTCTCGGCAATGTGCGATGAGCTCCTGCTCGAGGCTCGGGGAGGCCGTGTACCCGCCGTGGAGCTCGACGACGGCCTTGACCTCTTCGCCCCACTCGGTGTTCTCGACTCCGATGACCGCGACGTCTCCCACCGAGGGGTGGCTCAAGAGCTCCGCCTCCGCTTCGGCGGGGTAGATGTTGACGCCGCCACTGATGATCAGGTTGCTGCTGCGATCGGTGAGGTAGAGGAAGCCGTCTTCGTCGAGGTATCCGACGTCACCGAGTGTGAAGTAGTCCCCGCGGTACGTGGCGTCCGTCTTTGCTTCGTCCTTGTAGTACGTGAAGCGACCCCCCTCTGGAGCCTTGAGGAAGATGCTCCCGATCTCTCCGGTCGAAAGCAGCTCGCCATCGTCGTTTCGAATCTGGCAGTGCTCGGGGTCGTCGGGCCTTCCCACGGTGCCCGGCTTCTCGAGCCACTGCTTGGAGTCGACCACGGCCCCCATGCCCTCCGTCGCCGCGTAGTACTCCCAGAGGATCGGGCCCAGCCACTCGATCATCCGCTGCTTGACGACGACGGGGCACGGCGCGGCGCCGTGAATCACGAATCGCAGCGAGCTGATGTCGTGCCGTGCCCGCACGTCATCGGGGAGCGAGAGCAGACGATGGAACATCGTCGGAACCATGTGGGTGTGGGTGATCCGGTGCTTGGACACGAGATGCAGGGTCTCGGCCGCGTTCCAGCCGTCCATCAGGACGCAGCCCACCCCTTGGGCGAGAGGCAGCGCCAACGAGAAGGCCAGGGGCGCGGCGTGGTAGAGGGGGCCGGTCGTGAGATGGAGGTCACTGCCTGCCTGGTACCCGCCCGCGATGGCGCCAGCGGAGGTGGCAACGGCGGTCGGAGGCCGATATACGCCCTTCGGTCGCCCCGTGGTTCCGGACGTGTACAGCATCGAAGTTCCGGGGGACGGGTCGTCGATGTCGTGGGTCGCCTCGCCCTCCAGGGCGGATTCATAGGCTTCGAAGCCCTCCACGTCGCCGCCTACCGAGAACCTCGCGGTTGCCTTGGGTGCGTTCCGTGCAGCGCTGGCCGCAGTGTCCGCGAAACGCGCGTCGGCGACGAACGCCTTGGCCTCGCAGTCGTCGACGATGTACGCGGCTTCGTCGCTCGTGAGGTGCCAGTTGACGGTCGTCAACCGCAGCCCGGCGCGCCGCGTCGCCGCCATGACTTCGGCGAACTCGGGTCGGTTCGAGCACATCAACGCGACGGCGTCGCCGGCCACCAACCCCCGGGCTCGGAATGCGCGAACGAGTTGATTGGACCGGGCGTTCAGCTCGAAAAAACTGAGATCACCCACTGCCGAAGAGATCGCCAGGCGGTCGGGCTGTCGCTCTGCCCAGTACGAGGGCAGGAGCCCCGCCATCGCTGCGCGCAGCTTCTCGGGATCGATGTCCCGCAGTGCCCGATTCGGGTCGGTGTCGGTGCTCATCCAAGCTCCGTCGGTCTGGCTCGCTACGGCGGATCGTTCGACATCACGATGGTACCCGCCGCGGAAAACATCCCGCCCACACCGTGCGCCACCGAGATTCTCGCGCCCTTCACTTGCGCGGGTGCAACGCCCCGCAGCTGTCGGACGCTCTCCTGCAGAGCGTACATGCCGTACATGCCGGAATGCATGTAGGAGAGACCGCCCCCGTTGGTGTTCAGGGGCAGGAGGCCACCCGGTGCGGTCCGGCGATCCTCGATGAACGCCGCCGCTTCACCGCGGTCGCAGAAGCCGAGATCTGCGAGGCCGTACAGGGGAAGGTGCGCGAACGCGTCGTAGACCATCAGATGGTCGACGTCGCTCGTTGCGATTCCCGCTTCATCGAAAGCCAGTCGTCCCGACACCCGAAACGCGCGCGAGGTCGAGAAATCGTCCATCTGGCTCACCATGGGAGATTCCGAGCTCTCCCCCGTGCCGAGGACATACACCGGCCTGGTGTCGAAGTCCTTCGCGCGCTCGGCCGCCGTGAGGATCAGCGCGCCCCCGCCATCGGTGACGAGGCAGCACATCAGCTTTCGGAAGGGGTAGGCGATCATCGTCGACTCGAGGACATCGGCCACGGTGATCGGGTCGCGGAAGGACGCGCGCGGGTTCATGGCCGCCCATTCTCGCTGGATGACCGCCACCGTGGCGAGTTGCTCCTCGCTCACGCCGTAGTCCTTCATGTACCGAAGAACCGGGATCGTGAACATCGTCGGTGGGCCCGTCGGTCCGTAGGGGAGCTCGAACTGCCCGTTGAGGCTGCTTGCCGCGCGAGCGAACCCTCCCCTGCCCACCTGGGAGCGCCCGCTCTCGCCGTGCGTGATGAGGACCGTCGAGCACAGCCCCTCGTTGATCGCAGCCGCCGCGTGGCGAACGTGCAGCATGAACGAGCAGCCGCCGATGGACGTGGCATCGATCCACTTCGGCTCGATACCGAGGTAGTACGCAATGCCCACCGGCGACTCGCCGGCGGTTGCGATGCCGTCGATGTCCTTCGGTCGCAGGCCCGCGTCCGCCAGCGTGTTGAGCGCCGCGTCCGCGTGGATCTGGATCTGGGAGATGTGGGGCGTCTTCCCCAATTCCGTCGACTCCGCGGCGCCGACGATCGCAACCGACTTCTGCTTCATCGGTTCGACTTCGCGCGGTTCGGGTCGGCGGGTTGGAACAGGGGCAGTGTGATCTCGTCGGTCATCTTCTCGAAGTGCACTTCCAGATCCATGTCGAGCTCGAGGGCTTCTGGGGTTTGTGGCGTGTTGACGACGTTGGTGAGCATCTTCGGGCCCTCGTCGAGCTTCACCACCGCGATGGAGTACGGGGGATCGAAGCCCGGAGCGGGGCGATGATTGATCACGTAGCTGTGCAGCGTTCCGCGACCGCTCGCTTGGAACACCGACACGCTGCGGCTCGCGCACTCGGGACAGAACGGCCGAGGCGGGAAGTAGACGTGCGCGCAGTCGTCGCATCGCTGCAGGCGAAGCTCACCGTCGCGCGCGCCGTCCCAGAAGTGGCGCGTTTCCGGCGTGGGCATCGGGAGGGCTCGTTTGATTTCAGGCATGGTTCCTGTCGGATCTGGGGTTCGGCTCAGCCGGGTCCGTCCGGATCTTTCTCACGGGTAGTTTCTTCGGCCTCGTTCGGTGGGGGCTCCCAGGATACCGGACCGGATCGGCGTCCTGCTGAGCGGTAGATCACCGAGAGCGGGGCTTCCGAACCTGACGCCCCGGCGCGTCGTGCGGTGGAAGATTCTCAGCGAGCTTCCGAGTGCCGATTGGCGGGGATGGGGAGATCGAGGTTCCCGTGCAACGTGTCGGCTTCGTACTCCTCGCGGAAGATCCCCCGCTTCTTCAGGATCGGGAGCACCTCGTCGACGACGTCGAGAAGGCCGCTCGGCAGGATGGGTGGGTTCAGGATGAAGCCGTCGGCGGCGCCGGCTTCGAACCACTCCTGCATGGTGGCTGCGACGTGCGTAGCGGTTCCGATGAACGCGTGCCTCGGCGTGGTGGCCCCGAGGGCCACCTCGCGCAGGCTCAGGTTCGCAGCCTTCGCGTTCTTCTTGATCATGTCGGTGGCGCTCTCCCAGCCGTTGCGCGCGAGGTCGCCGAGGTCGGGAAAGGCTGCGTCGAGGTCGAACTTCGTGAAGTCGATGTCGTCGAAGAATCGACCGAGGTAGTTGAGGGCGTCGGTGGTGCGGACCAGCCCAGCGATCGCCGCGTACTTCGCCTCGGCTGCTTCGGGAGAGTCGCCGATGATGGGGCCGCACTCCGGCAGGATGAGCAGGTTGTCGGGATCGCGGCCGTGACGTTCCGCGCGCTGACGAATGTCTTCCGCGAACTTGACGGCGCTCGGGATCGAGCCCTGCACGGTGAAGATGGCGTCGGCGTGGCGCGAGGCGAAGTCGCGCCCGGCGTCCGAGGCGCCAGCCTGGAGCAGCACGGGGCGCCCCTGACGCGAGCGTGAGATGTTGAGCGGTCCCTCGACGGAGTAGAAGTCACCCTCGAAGTCGACTCGGTGCAGCTTCGCCGAGTCGATGAACACGCCCGATTCGCGGTCGCGGACGAACGCGTCGTCCTCCCAGGAGTCCCACAGAGCCTTGGTGGTCTCGAGGTATTCGTGGGCCATTCGGTAGCGAAGGTCGTGCTGCGGGTGTTCGGGGCGGCCGTAGTTGCGCGCGCTGCCTTCGAGCGGTGACGTCACGATGTTCCAGCCCGCGCGCCCGTCGCTGATGTGGTCGATCGAAGCGAACTGGCGCGCCACCGTGTACGGATCGCTGTAGGTCGTGGACAAGGTGGCGGCGAGCCCGATGCGGGTGGTGTCCATGGCGAGCGCGGCGAGCAGGGTGAGGGGCTCGAAGCGGTTCAGGAAATTCGGGTGCGACTTCTCACTGATGTAGAGACCGTCGCCGAAGAACACGAAGTCGAGCTTGGCGGCCTCGGCGACGCGGGTGAGCTCGCGATAGTGGGCGAGGTTGATGGCGCCGTCGACGACGCTATCGGCGTGGCGCCACGACGCCATGTTGCTGCCGGTTCCTGCGAGGAACGCGCCCAGTCGCAGCTGTCGGCGAGTCATCGGCATTGGCTGAGGAGTGTATGATCGCTCGAACGGTCGGTCGACTCAACGCCGACGAACAGGAGAGATGAGCCATGGGAAGGCTGGCCGATCGCGTCGTGCTGATCACGGGCGCCGGGCGGGGGATCGGGCGCGGGTCCGCGCGGGCTCTCGCCAAGGAGGGCGCCGACATTGCGATCGCGGAGATCGATCCGGTGACCACCAAGGACGCCGCCCGCGAGGTCGAGACGCTCGGGCGCCGCGCGGTCGCAATGCCCGGGGACATCGCGAGCCGCGAGTTCTGCGAAGAAGCCGTCCGTCGCACCGTCGCCGAGCTGGGTCGCCTCGATATCCTCATCCACAACGCCGCCACCACCGCCGGGATGAAGTCCTTCGAAGAGTTCACGGACGACGAGTTCATGCGCACGTTCGACGTCAACGCGATGGCCGCGTTTCGGCTGATGCGCGCTGCCTCACCGCATCTTCGCGCGAGTCCGGCCGGCCGGGTGATCAACTTCGCCTCGGCGGCGGGGACAGCGGGCAACGCCCGACAGTTCGACTACGCGGCCGCCAAGGAATCCGTGCGGGCGATGACCCGCGTCGCCGCCCGCGAGTTCGCGAAGGACGGCGTGACGGTGAACACCATCTGCCCCTTCGCGGATTCGGAGGGAGTGCGCGAGAACATCGACGAGAGCGTCATTGCCATGATGCGGAAGTCGGTACCGCTCGGGCGCCTCGGCGATTGCGAGACGGACATCGGCCGTGCGGTGGTATTCCTGGCGAGCGACGACGCGTCATTCGTGACGTCGAACACGCTGTGGCTCGACGGCGGCGGGGGATCGACGCGCGGGTGAGCGCGCCGCGCGCACGATCGAGTGCTGCGGCATTCAGATCGGAATCTCGAGAACGATCGGCGCGAGCGCTTCGGCGAGGCGGCGATGCCCCGCGGCGTTCGGGTGGAAGCTATCGATGAAGTACTTCGCCTGCTCGACGCCGGGTGGGTGGAGCACGTCGTAGGCCTCGAGGGTGGGGACGCCCTGTCGATCGTAGATCTCCGTGAGTAGACAACGGTGGCGAGACGACTCGTTATAGCTCGGGTGGATGGCCACGAGGCGGATCCCGCGCGCCGCACAGAATCGCTGGAACGCTTCGAGGATCTCGGCCCGCTCGTCCTCCGAGACGCGCTGAGGCAGGGCCCGCTCGCGAATCTCCGTGGTGGTCGCGTAGCCGTCCTCCGCGACGGCCAGGATCCGGGGAAGCAGCTCGAACGCGGGAAGCCCGATGCCGTGCTCGAACGCTTCGACATTCGCCTCCTGGAATCGATCGATCCGGTAGCGCGCGAGGCGCAGATCGAGAAAGCGGAGCAGCGCCGAATTTCCCATCAGAACCCGACGCGCCGCGTTCGTCCTCGATTCGTAGAGCTGTGCGTCGGTCCGACCGAAGCTCAGCTCGGAGCCGTCGGAACCGCGAATCGTAGAGGGAAGGTAGTCGTTGACCTCGTGGTAGAGGAGCACGACGTCGGGTTGGAGGTCGATCCCCCGCAGCTCGAGATACTTCAGGCTCTGGAACGACGAGTACGCGGGCACACCGGCATTGATGACGCGGAAGTGACTCCCTCTCCCTGCGTCGCGCGCAACCGTGTTCAGATGATCCTCGAGGAAATTCGCGTAGGTCTGATCGTTCGACACGCCCTGTCCGAAGGCGGTGCTCTCTCCGAGAGAGAGGATGCGGATTTCGCCGGGGCGTTTCGTCTCGATTTCGGACGAGCGGAGTCCGAGGGAGTTCGTGCGGATGCGTTTTCGGTTGCGGCGGATGTCGAGGTTCGGGCGGAGTGCCCAGAAGAGCTCGGCATCGGGGCGCATGAGCTTGTCTTCGCCAGGGAAGGGAAGACTCAAGAGCTCCGGTTCGGCCCAGGCTCCGATGCGAACCGCTACCTCGCCCACGGCCAGGAATGCCACCGCGGGGAGGACGGCCGCAAGGATCCGAAGGAGCCGCTTCATCGAGTCTTTAGAATAGACGATCCGCGCGCGCGAATTCGCAGGGCAGCGCCACGGCCCTGCGCTGGGTCAGAAGCGGTAGATCGTTCCGAAGGAGATCACCCCGGTGCCGATCACGATGTCCTTGTTGCTCGCGTAGTAGCTTCCGTCGATGAAGACGCCCCAGTGTTCGTTCATGAGGTAGTCGACACCGCCGCCGAAGCGCGCGAGGAAGGCTCCCTCGCTGCCCTTGATCCCTGCGGCGATGCCAGAGCCTTCGAGCTCGCCTGAACCTCCGCCGATTCCGAAGCGCGCGTAGGGCTGGAGGTTGTCGGGCAGCGACTTCTTCGCGAGAACCGCCATCGGGTAGCCCTTCACATCGATCGTGAACCCGACGACGGACGTCTCTCCCAGCTTCGTGCCGGCCAGCTCGACGTCGCCGCCGGTCACGTAGAAGAGCTCGGCCTCGAGGGCCACGGCCGGAGAGACGCGGAAGCCGCCAGCGAGGTTGAAGCCGACGTTGGTGCCGGTGTCGAGGGCGTTTGCGGGACCGTCGAGGTTGGTGAATCCGAAGGCGAGACCACCACGCACGTAGGGTCCGGTGTGATCGTAGGATTGCGCGGTTGCCGACCCGGCGATCAGCAGCGTAGCCGCCAGGGCGACGAGGAGCGCGGTCGGTCCGTTCGATTGCATGTCACACCTCCGGATCGTCCGAGTGGCTGGAACGCCGAATGGGTCTGCGGTTGGATACCGCTGATGCCGGTCGATGACAACAAGAAAATTCGAATGGATCGAAGGATTCGAAACTGGAACGGGTATCACGGTCGATACCATATCGGTGAGGTATACGCGCGTTCCTGAATCCACCACGGAGCCTGGATTTCGGTGGCGTCGAGACCGAGCGCGATCGCGTCGAAGACGGAGTGGCGCGGTGTCGGGATCTCGAGGACGCGCAGGTAGTAGAACGCCGACCGCACGGGGTCGAAATCGGGATCGCGCCACACGGTGGCGAGTCCGCTGCTCCCGATCTCATTGGTGTACGTCGCGGTTGCGGGGTCGACGGTGTTTCCGACGGCGGGCAACGAACCGTCGCGCGCGAGCACGCGCCCGCCCGCCCAAGCCACGTCGTAGACCCGCTCGTGCGTGCCGCCGGCGTCGTCGATCCAGCCCTTGACGACCTGAACGCGATCGAGGTTCGCTCCCTTGGGATCCTTGAGTGTCTTGATGAGGAGGCTCGGGGCGCCGTTCGGGGGCGCCGTCGCGAGCTCGCCTCCCATGGGAACGCCGCGTGAAGCGCCCGCTGCGGCAACGTCGCGGGCCACCGCGTCGGCGGCGTCGAAGTCCCACCCGCCGTAGACCTGCACGGCGATCCGTGGCCCCGTGGTGGCGTAGACCTCGCGCCGTCGAAACGCCTCGAGGATGGCCTCGCGGGTATTCTCCAGCGCCCAGACCGCCGCGAGGCCCGAGGCCGACATCGACCAGCCGGAAGGTCCCGAGTCTCCGCGCCACAGTTGCGCCTTGTTCTCGGGAATGGAGTCGCGCGCCATCTTGCCCCAGAAGTTGGGCTCCTCGGCCGATGCCAGCCCGCTGTGCGAGTCCGTCGAGCCGACCAGGCCGAAGCGATAGGGGTTGAAGCCGATGCGCTCCTCGATGGCGAGTCCGCGACGCAGCGCCGAACGGATGTAGTCGCCGGCGTTGGCTTCGTAGGGAGACGAGTAGTTCTGGATGTAGTGGGGATACGTCTCGAAGTCCGCGAAGGGATCGTCGGGCGAGAGCTCGGGATGCGTCTCCGAGTCGCCCTTGAACTGCGTCGCCTCCGCCACCGGTTCGAGGCGCGCGCGCTGCCGGGCGAGCTCGACGGTGAACGGCGCGCCGCGAAGCGTCTTCTCGGAGAACATGTAGCCCTTCGAGATGTTCGAGTTGTGCGGAATCGCCACGAACTCGGCACCGGTGCGCGCAGACGTCTCGTCGAGCCACTTCCAGAGGTCCTCGGGGTACATGCTGTCAGCGGAGCTCATGGGGAGGAACTTCTGCGTGACGCTCGCGTCGGAGCTCGTGAACACGACGCGGTGCAGGTTCGCGCCAGAGGGGATCGAGCTCCACTCCCAGCCGATGAGCGCCGTGAAACGGCCCGGCTCGTTGTAGAGATCGGCCGTGTGTGACGCTTCGTCCCAGACGGTCTTCGCCATGCGATTCGAGGCCGGGATGATCGAGCTCGGCGGGTTCGCGGCGGCCTCTTCTACGCTGGTCGGTTCCGGGAGAAACGAGTTGAAGGCCTCGCGCCCCGAGTCCTCCTCGATCACATTCGCGATCCAGTACTCGATGTACCAGGCCCTGAGGGTGTCGATGAGACCGAGATCATCGACCGGAATGCCGCGCTCGATGATGTGGCGGAAGACGCCGAGGTACTCGGCGTGGTCGGCGACGACGAGGAAGTCGAGGGGCGTCTCGATCTGGACGCGGGCCCGGTGGAACGGGTGGATCACCGAAAGGCCCTTGGCGTACCGGTAGGCGGTGGCCGGATCCGCACTCATGTTGCGATTCAGGAATGCGTCGAAGGAATTGCTCGAGTGGAGGTGCGTGTCGCCCCACAGCAGCTGCGCCGCGCCGACCGGAGCGGCGAGCAGCATCAAGCTGCCGAAGGTCGCCCACCAGGCGGCCGTGCTGCGGTTTCGAGCCGTCGAGCTCATGGGATCCACCTCGAGTGAGAGACCGCGCCAATGCTGGCCGCATCGGCGCCGGAAGTCGACAGCGAAATGCACGCCTGACCCGTGCGCGTATCCCGGGTTCGCGCAGAAGTGCTCGCTGAAGACGGGCTCCGGCGGTCAGTCGATTCTCACGCGGCGGTACACCACCCAGCCCTGCGGCGTCCGCGCCTCGAAACGATAGGCAGGTGTCGGGAAGAGCCCGAACTCGCCGACGATCACCTCGTGCATCGTCGTCGCACCCATCGAGTGTTGGCTCGGCGAGAAGAGCACGGCCCCCGGTCGCAGGGCCTCGAGCTTCGCGAGTAGGGGAGCCATGTAGGCGCGAACGCGCTCTGCCCGCTCCCCCGGGTCTGCGATGCCGAGCAGCGGCGGCAAGGTGTAGTGGCTCGTCCAGGGGGGCATGACGTCGAGTCCGTGTTCGAGGACGTAGGAGTAGAAGCCGAGCTCGACACTCGGCGTGAAGAGCGCCACGAGGCGCTCGTCGCCCAGCCCCGTGAGGGCCCGCTGCAGCGCGGGCGGCGTGCGCGTCTCGAACTTCCGCCGCAGGTCGAGGAGGCCCGAGCCGATCCAGACGAGGGCGAGGATGGCGGCGCCGATCGCCGCGAACCGACTCCACGGAGCGCGGAGCCGCTCCGTGCCAGCTCCCGCGATCGCGGCGAGGGAGACATACGCGGTACCCAGGAACGGAATCGCGTGGTAGTCGAAGAACTTTTGCTGCTGGAGGAAGGACGCGTAGAAGAAGAGGGAGACGGCGATCCCGAGGAGCGCGCCGCGGGAGGCGAGGACGCCCGAGTACACGGCCCACGCGCTCGCGATACCCACCAACGCGAGAAGCGCCAGGTAGATCTCGTTCATCGGTGACGCGAAGAAGCCCGCCAACGACGCGTCGTAGGGGTCGTACCCCGTACCGGTCTGGTAGGGGATCATCCGCTCGATCATCCCCCCGACCGCCGCGGGTCGAAGCGCGAGGAGTGCGAGGGGGGAGAGTGCACCGGCGACCATGGGGAGCCAGTGGCGCCGATTTCCCTCGCTGAGGAAGAACGCTTCGACGAGCGCGACTCCAGCGACGAAGTGCGGTTTGATCATGGCGGTGAACCCCAGGCACGCGACGAGCACATAGACCGCTGGGGACGCGGGTTGGCGCGAGACCCGCCACACGAGATAGGGGACGAACAGCAGCACGAAGAAGTGCTCGCGTTGCGCGAAGTTGTGCGCGCTGAAGCCGCACGTCACCAGCAGGCA
>SPKZ01002088.1_pt1 | contig 12190 bp, 10 predicted proteins | sample 2456571 | NCBI WGS metagenome assembly SPKZ01 (sample SAMN11192286, study PRJNA482655) | marine metagenome | biome: ENVO:00000447; feature: ENVO:00000244|ENVO:00000211|ENVO:00000569|ENVO:00002023; material: ENVO:00002151; isolation source: ocean water from marine abyssalpelagic zone ...
GGGTGACGACGGTCCCATCGCGATCGTGCACGGCCATAGCATCGGCAAGTTACCCACTAGGGGCGCACCGGGAGCAGCCGTCTCGACTGACGGACGCTTTGTGGTGGCTCCGACGGCGTTAGGCGTGTTGATAACGGGTCCAGGACAAAAAAAACCAAGCCTCTGGAGTGCCGACGAGTTACCACTTCCGCTCAAGCTACAGGACTGCGTAATTCATACGGACGGAAAACACACAGCCTGCATTCGCAACGGCGCGGTCGTTCAGCTGAGCGCGGCTGACTGAGCATCGACCCACCTAGGCTAGCTGGCCGTGGACAAAACAAAGAAGCCCCGCCGTAGTATCGACGGGGCCCTGCGAGCCACTGGCGAAAGTGCTTCGCTAATGCCGAATGAGGAGGCCCCTTATTGCGGCTTCTTGGAGCGCTCCAGGTAGCCACGCGTTCGAGTGTCGACCTTGATCCACTCGCCCTCACAAATGAACAATGGGACCTGAATGGTCGCGCCACTCGAAATGGTAGCGGGTTTGGTCACGTTGCTGGCCGTATCCCCCTTTACCCCCGGTTCCGTCTCAGTAACCTCAACGATAATGTGAGGCGGGAGGCTGAGAGCGACCGGGTTGCCCTTGTAAATGGTGATCGTGCAGTCGTTGCCATCAATCATTAAATCAGCCGCATCCCCAACCACGTCTTTGTGCACGGTGACCTGCTCACCCGTGTGGTTGTTCATGAAGACATACTGTTCGCCGTCCAGATAGATGAACTGAAGGGTTCGCTCTTCGGCGTCCGCGAACTCAAGCTTCTCGCCAGAACGGATGTTCTTCTCCAGGACAGCGCCGGTGAGCAATTGCCGCATCTTGGTGCGGGTGAACGCCTGGCCCTTGCCCGGCTTGACGAACTGAAATCCACTACGACGTACGGATTCCCGTCGTACATGAACTTGACGCCCTTTTTGATATCACTGGTATCCATGCTTACTCCTGGAGACTGAGCTCCGGCTCGGGAGAAGCGCGAAACTAGCGGGCTTGAGCCAAAATGCAAGGACTGCGGGCAGAGCCGGCTCCTACCGGCCCTCCCCCCAGTTACCTGTAGGCTGCGAGAGCCGTCCAACCTCAGCCGATTCCCCCCTGCCCCTTGCCCCAAAGCAGAAAAACGCGTTAGCCCATTGGCCATATGGACGATTTTGGAACCGAGATTGAGGAGGTGAAGCGCGAGATCGTGGAAAGCCGCTCCCTCACGATCAAGACCAATAATTTGGTGAATGCGCTCTCGGCTGACGTCAACAGTATCTCCAAACGCCAACAGGCCAACGACCGCAAAATGGTGCTCAACAGTGCCGTCGCCTACGTAGCGGCCGTCGTGATCATGATGGTCGGGGCCAAGGTGCTGGTCGACGCCCGCGTCGAAGCGGAACACTTGAGAACCAAAGACCGCCGCGACAAGCTCGAAGACATCCAAAAAGAATTGGATTCAATCGCCGCGCGCGAAGAAGCCCATGCCCGCTCCGAGCGAAAAGCCGAAGCCTACTTCAAGCTGATCGTTCAGAAGAAACGCCGCGACGTGATCGAGCAATACGAGGCCATCAGCAAGCTCGACCTTCGCAAAACCGAACGATTGGTGTTCCAGCGCGCATACGAGCAGGCCCGAAATGACCTCTCGCTGATGTCGTACCACGCCGGGCTCGACCATATTCGAACCGGACGCTGGCACGAAGCCGAGGAATCCCTCGCCGATTCGCTCAAGATGAAAAGCGACGCGTCCCACGGTCCCGAAGCCCGATATCAACGCTCTCGGGCGCTGCAGAAGCTGGGTCGCCAGCGAGAAGCCATCGAAATCCTTGTGCGCCTCACCGAAGCCTCCGCCGACAAGGAGGTGATGGACGACGCCACGCTGTTGCTGGCGAACGCCCAGATCGATATCAAGGCGTGGAACGACGCGAAGGGCACGCTTCGCTCCTTCATTCGCCGGTTCCCCAAGAGCACGTCGATTCTGGAGGCCCGGTCTAAACTGGGCGAGCTCCAACTCTATCACTGAGGTCTGGCGTAAAACGCAGCGCGCTGATGACGCACATCAACAGGTTCCCCGGCGCCGAAGAGGAATTCCCCTTTGGCCCGCAGAACGCCGTGTTCAAAATCCACGGAAAGATGTTCGCAGCGGTCGGGGAAACTCAAGACGGCAAGGTCCGTCTGAATCTAACGTGCGAACCCGAATTGGCCAAGACACTCCGGGCTTCTTACGAAGGGGTGGTGCCAGGCTATCACATGGACAAGCGCCACTGGGACAGCGTCATCTTCGACGGCAGCGTGCCCCCGGGTGCGCTCAAACAAAGGGTCGAACACTCCCACCAGAAAGGGATGTCCTGCCTGCCAAAAAAGTTCAGGCAGAAATGGCAACCTATCCCCGCATGCTAAAGTGAGGACATGGCACCGCCTTCCAAAATCCACAAGCTCGGACCGGCAGACATCTCGCGAGTCGTTCCCGATCTCGGAGCCTGTTTCGCAACGGATCGCATCACGGTAGACGGCGCTCCCGTCGGCCATATGTACCGAGAGAAATCAACGGACGAAGTCGACAGCGGATGGCGGTTTTTCTCCGGCGACGAGAGTGACGAGTACATGGCGTGCCCGGAGAACACTAACGCCTACGATTTGAACACCATCGCCAACTACGACCGCGACATCATTCCGTGGCTGACCTACCCGCCGGGCACTCGGATTGAGCGAGCCAAAAGTGGATTCCAGCTGACCAGCGATCCCGGCGCGCCACCGTCCGTGAGCTTCTTGCCCCCGGTGGGACCGGGCAACTTCCGCCTCTCGGACAACTTTGAGTTGGCGTCACCGGTGCATTTGCTGTGTCGCTTCGAAACCGGCCGTTTCATCCTCTGGCGAGCCGGTATCACCATCACCTACGACGTCGTCGATCACGAAAGTGCTGACGTCGATGCGGCGGTTGACCAGCTAACGGCCGAGGCTCCTCCCGAAAGAACCGAGGAGCTGCGCGAACAGGTCGGTGAGATGAAAAAGCTGAGCTACCGCACTCAGGGGGACGGTTCTGAGGGGCCCCACACCTGCTGGTCCTGCTTCAGCGTATTTGCCAAAGAGCGTCTAGAACTGACGCTTCGGTTCAGCGACACCGCGGGAGAAGACATCGGCCAAGCCGTTTGGGAAAGTGTTCGCATAATCGCCACCGCATAGCGGACAGCGCCCTTATCGGGACAGCGAGGTTAGCGAGCTGGGCCGTTAGCTGACAGAGTGCAGCCCTGATTGGGTTCCGCGTTTGGCGCTCCCCGGATCGGCGAGGGCGGCAGTGCCCGTCAGCAGAGCTGCGCCCAACAAGAGGGTTCGAAAGATATTTCGGTTGAGTACGGACATCAGGCTCGACTTTCTTCAGGTGCGGGCGAACGGCCCTCGTTACGGCACGGCTGGCTTTGCAAGGCGCTGGTCACTCGCACCAATCGCCCCGTGTCGCCAGTCGGGCGAGCATTTTCCAGCTCAGACATCGCCTCCCGAAGTTTTCTTAAGACGATCTCGTTTACCATTCGGGGATCCATCGCGCTCGGCGCGTGAAACTCAGTCCGCACGAGGCGAGCATTGGGTGGGGTGCCCTCAGCGCCCTCGCTGAGTTGCGCGACGGCAGCCGAGACGAAACACCGCAGAGACTCACGAATCTCTACCCGTTGTTCCCGCTCGGTCTTCGGAACGAAGCGCGCGTTTGGCACTGCCTCAAACTGGTCGGGCAACGCTCCGCGGGAAATACGGCGCAGAAAGCCTCTTTGCACAGCGGTCTCCACCAACTCGTAGGCCCCGAGACGGCGCAGTTGAGGCAGCTGGTCTCTCACCTCGGACAGGGTGGCCGGCTGAGCGAGGTCCGAGAAGACGCGGTGAACGATAGTGAGAAAATCCAAGCCGCCCGTGTCCCGGCCGTAGCGTGAAGCGTAGGACTTGCTGAGAGACAGAGCCCCCAGGCTCTCTTTGAGCAGCTTACCGTTGACCGCCGCATCGTATCTCGCCGCGAACACCAGGGCTGACTTGGCCGCCCTGGTGAACGACGCCTCCGTCGAAACCACCGGAAGCAACGCGCTCGCGATGGGCTCTAACAAGTCCTCCAGGCACTCGGACGACGCAGTATGAGGGGCGTCCGGAGATGAGGCGGCTAACGACATAGTCTGATCCTGGCGGGCGCTGAGTTGGAGTCCATGGAGGTTGCGGAATTGAAACCCTAAATAGGAAGGTGTCAGTAATACGCCGCTTCGAGGCCGAAGCTCCCCTCCCGGGCACCCCCCATTTATCGGGCGTCAGACCGGGCATTCCGGGGGGCTGTGCCGGGGGCAGCGGGTAGTTCCAGTCATGACTACTCCAAAATATGCCCGATACGTTTTGATGCTCAGCTGCGTGCTGGGCTCCGATTTTCACAGTTCCGAGGCAGAAGCCCGCACGAAGTCCGCCACCCAGCAGCCCGCAAAGGTCGCGCACAAAACCGCCGGTCCGGACCCTACAGGGGCCCGGGGGCCGCGCCACCGAGGGGCTCTACAGGAACGAGTCGGTTTCAAGGCTCGCGAAACCCGAAAGCCTCGCCAGGCAAGTCCCCCCGTCAGCCACAAACAGTCCCTCAAGGCAAAAGACAAACATCGTTCCAAGAGCGCAACTCCGAACAAGGCAGCCAAACGGCGGCCCCCGCACACCTCCAAACGACGCCGGCGACACGAGACGAAACAGAAAGCCCAGAACACTCGCGCTCAGCACGCCCGCAAAGATAACGCCCGCAGCAAACGCCACCGAAGGAACACCGAGATGCCGAAATACCGCTCAAAGCCGCGCTCAGCTAAAAACAGCGCACTCAGAAAACACGGTCGTCTCGCGAAACTGCCCGCAGTGACTACGGTGACAACCGAGCAGCCACGGCGTGCGCAACCGCAAGCCCAGGGGAGCCACCGTCAACCCGGTGCCTCACGCGCCCTCCGGAGGCGCGGGCGCGTCGCCCTTCTGGCGCCGACTCTACCGCTCTCGCGCCCCGTGCCCGTGCCGCGCGGTCGACAAATCACCCACAACGGGCAGCTCCGAAACACTGTGCACACATCGCGGCTCGATGCTGGGCGCGCGGAGGTGATGCACCGGCACAGGGCTATCGCTTCGCCGGTTCCCAAGCACGAGATCGTGAACGAGAGGCGGTCTCGCGAAACTTTCTACCGTGCCGCCCGCCCCTCACGGGATGCGATCCGCCAAAATTCAGCTGTCCCCAGTCCAGCATCGCCAGACCGCGGGGCGGTTGGGCCCGATTGCACAACCGAGTACCCGATGCGCGCGGTACGCCCGTGCACCCAAGCGCAAGATCGTTGGACACTGGAGTTGGGCGCCGGGGTGGGGCAGCGAAGACAACAACATTTCGGCTTGGGCACACTCCGCCTGATGACTCCGAGCCGCTGGGAGCTCGAATTATCCGGAGAGAGCGAAGCCTCACCGACGAGCTCGGGATCTGGGCGGGCGGGACTGGCCTTCCGTCTGTTTGAAACCGGTTCACTGCTAACCAGGGTTTCGATTGGCGCTCAGGGCTTCGCCGATAGCCCGGCGCCTCAGCTCGGCTGGTACTCAGCTGCCGGGCTGAGCTGGAATCCTGCCGGACCGATACTCGTCAGAGTACACGGCAGCGCTGGCGCCGGGGGTGGAGAGACGACCCGTGGGCTGAGCGCCGATCTGGGACTGGTGTCTGGCCCCCTTGCGATTCACGCCGGCTACGGATACGACGAGCGAGGCGCCGCCGGCGCCGGGGGTGTGCGGGCCGCTGTCAGTGTTTGGTTCTGATTGGCGATCTACGCCTTAGAGCCGATGCTGCACTTGACGCGACCGGAGATCTCGCCGCGTAACGCTCGAGTGTCGGTCAGCTCTTTCTGCGACACTTCGTCCTTGCGCATGCTCAGCGCCCTCGCTCGTTGGTCGAGCAGCTCGTCCATCGCGGCAAAATCTTTCTTGGGGAAGGCTCGACGACGGTAGCTCGCTCTCTGGCGGGGATCCTGCAACACTGAATAGGCGTCCCGTAGAGCCGTTTCCAGCTTCGCCGCGATCTGGGGCGAGACCGCGCGGCTCGTACTCACTCGGGCCATCGATCGATCAAAAGCAGCTTGGATAGCATCTCCCTGAGCGCTCCAATGCAGCCCCAACACATCAAAATAGTTGGCGTGCTCGACCCTATTCATCCAAGTCGCCAGCTCCGCTTCTGGGTCGGCGATTTGCCTGCCGACAGCGGACCACTCCAGCATGCCAAAAAGTTCGAGCAACAACACGACGTGAAGCACCGCTCGGCCTCCGGAACCAGATATCAACGCTCGCAGCGCCAGGGTGCCGTCCATCGAAAACTTCAACACGCGTTTTTCTCGATCGGACAAATGCAGGTTGCGCACGCGGTTTCGCATTTTTGGCACCAGGGTCGGTGACAGAGCGAGCTTATCGCCGAAAGCCTCGACCACAGCGCTCGAGTCGAGAAGCGCCGTCCAGCTCTTGATAAGGTCGCCGGCGAGGTGCAGTAGCGGAATACGTTCACGGGCGGTGTTGTCCTCGCACTCTGGGACGAACTGGAAATGTGCGTCGTTCCAATCGTACGCCGATTGCAGGGTCAGTCTTTCACGCGACGAGAGGTAGCCACGCCCCTCCTGGACCCAAAGAGTGGCTGTTGCACCCGGGCGACGAATCGTGAGCGTGCCGGTGATGTGGGCGTAGGGCAGCACACGGGCTAGCAGAAGCGGAAGAGGTATGGAGTCGCCGCTAAATCTAGCGGGACCGACCAAGCGTAGGTCGAGCATTTCGGCGGCAGATGCGGGCGAGCTGAGTCCCCCTTGGAAAGCCGAGTTTCCCGATAGTGGGGCTCTGGATGCCCGCGCGGAACTCGGCGGTAGGGAGTCGCCGGACGCCGAAATGCTACTGCGACGGGTGCCGGACTCGGCTGGAGCGATGGTATCGGGCGGATCGTCGATTTCCATTTTCGGCACCCGAGCCTGCTTGGGTATCGAAGGAGTGCGCACCGAGATATCCGACCGCGCTGCCAGCCTGGACGACGGGGGCCGCGTGGAAACATCGGAAGGTGTCACGGAATATGTCCGACTTCCCGGTTCGGAGCGTAGGCCTGCCCGCGGCGGAAGGGTGGAGCCGCCGGCGACCGCTCCGCGTGCGCTCAGCGAAAGCCTGGCGTCGTGACAGCCTTCGAATACTTCGATGGCATTCACCTGCCCCAGACGACTCGCTGCCAACAGCGCCGCTCCTCGGGCCACGGCGGAATCCACCGCGAGCTCTTCGCTCGCGGGCTGAGCAAATTGACGGTCAACCTGGGTACGAACAGCCACGCTCCGAGACATCCCTCCGCGCAAACAAACAACGCCGACCTCCTCCACGCGAATCCCCGCTCGGGAGAGCGCTCGACGGGAACATGCCTCGACACTGCCGATGAGCCCGCCGAGGGCCTCAGCCAATTGGTCGCGCGACAGATAAATACGCGGTGACGCTGCCTCAGGTCCAGGATTCGAATCCCGCAAACAGATCTCCGTGCGTTCGTGATGGCTCAGATCCATTTTGGCGAGCTCGCAAGCGTGCCGTAACGCTGGGTAGGTGGAGGGCTGTGTCCAGTCCACACCCTCGTTCAGTTGCTCTCTCGCGATCGCGACGAGCCGCTCATCGACGTCCATGCCCCCGATGGTCGCATCACTACCGTTGCCTAAAAGTTCTACCCGCCCGGGTCCGATGGTGAGCAAACTCACGTCCACTCCCCCGGCGCCCACATCAACAATCGCGACTACGCGAAACTGCTCCGTCGTGTTGGCAATTGTCGCCGCCTGGGCCGTTGATTCCAATACGGTGCTGACGACGTCCAGACCCAGAATGGCGCTCGCTCGCTCCAAGGTCTGACGCTGTTGCAAACTGAACCAAGACGGCACACTCAAGCCGACATGACGCGGGCGCGCTCCGAACTGCGCTGTTGCCGATTCGACGACGCTGTTGAGCAGCGAACAGGCGATCTGTTCCGAGTCCCAGCTAGGTTCACCATATCGGCGCGTTGCGTCGCCCAAGGGTCGTTTGATTCCCCATACACTTTGACCGGGGTCTGTCCTCGCGCGCACCGCTGCGTCCTCGCCCACCAGCACGCGTTTTCCGTCGAAGGCCACCGCCGCAGCGGTGCGCTCGGCACCCGAGCAACGAATGGTCTGCACTTCACCGCCATAGCAGACCGCCCCCCGCAACCACGTGGTCCCAAAGTCGAATCCTATGATTGGCGCGACGCTGTCTGACATCGAACTCCCCCCCGCTTGAATTCCCACGATATCAGGAATTGCCTAGCTGCCACACGCTTCTCGTTGGCGGGGGTATCACCAACCTGTGGCTAGGGAAGAACGATCCAATCCTAGTACATAAGCGCAGCACCCCACGCGGCCCATGAAGGCGCCAGCCGACAGCCCGCATTGGCTAAGCTGGCCTGGCGCTAAGTCGGTGAGATGGTTGGGCTAGTTCCCAAGCTAGGCTGGCCCTAAGCCGCGGATGTACCTGCTCACGCTTGGACACTGCTTGAGTACTCCGCTGATCGTGCATCCCGTCAGACCGGTGGCTGACAATTTTCCCAGCGCGCCCCGTCAGTTCCACACTTCATGAAATCGTTGTCCGGGCAACTACCTACAAGAGGGACTGTTCATCCCCGCGCCGACTCTCCCGGATGTCACTGATTCACCACCGACGTGGCGCGATCGAGCACGCCCGGATCCGCCGAAACACACCCCGTCCGTTGCTTGCCCAGCACCCCGGAGAAGTCACCTCCACGCCCCCGTTCGTTGACGCGCCCTCACCCAATTTTACCAGCTCAGGTCCGACAGCCCCGCTCGCGTCGCAACAGGAGCGCGGAACCACCGATTTTTTCCGCAATTCCCCAAATAGGGCAGGGCACATCGCCACGTCGCAGTTGTTTGCATCGCCGTCTCGTCATACGCTCGTCGCATGACCAGCCCTGAGTCCGTAGCCGACTTTTCCCAAGTACAGCTTACCGCCCTGGTGGAGTTGATGTTGATGGCAGCTTCTGCCGACGGTGTCGTCAGCGACATCGAAAATCGGCGAATCGCCCGGAACGTAGAGAAATCGACAAACGGCGCTGTTGGTGCCGAGACATTACAAAACATGATGACCACCGCGATCAACCGAATCGATTCAGGAGATCGCGATAGCCGATTGGCATCTATCAAAAAACGGCTCCGGGCGGCCGCCGCCGTCGAAGGCGCTCTGCGAATGGCGATTCAAGTCGCCTTTGTGGACGGAAAAATTGGTGCCAGAGAAACCCAGTTCCTGACCCACGCAGCGGCGGAATTCGGCCTGAGCTCGGAGGTCGCTCTCCAGTTGTTAGCTGAGGGGCGAACCATCAGCCTCGCGCCAACTCCCCCAGTCGCCTAGCCGTAGGAAGCGAGCGATGGCGCACGACTGCGCGCCATCGGCCAAGAATCCGCCCACTCGGCGCAATTTTCCGGCGAGCTGTCCGTTGAGCGCCATAGAACGGCTCCTTACGGCCAGAGAACAGACATCATGACAAATGGGTAGGCGAACTTCGACTGCAAGCGCGGGCTGGCTCATGGTGCTCAAGGTTTCGCTCCTGGCGTGTGACCAGTTAGACCCGATAGCTGCATCCAAGTGCAGCAAGATCCTGCACCGCTAAAAAATGCGGCTCGGCAAGCTGGCAGAATCGACGAGCCGCGCGATGACAACTTGCCAGGAAGCCAGTGACGAACGGCGCGGCTGTGCGATAGCAGCGAGCCGCGCCGCAGATCTGCGGCGTTGTTCTAAATAGAGGCGCAGAAAATCGCTCAGTCGGAGGGCTTAGGTGACACCCAGCTCCCGACGAATCTGCATGTACTCGTCGCTGTTCGAGCCGTCCGCCTCCCGAACGCAACACACCACTCGATGGGGTTCCGCCACGGGCCGCTGAACGAACTCAAAGACGGACAAGAACGGGAGCGCGCGGTCCCGGCGCATCAGGAAGTCCGCCTGGCCGCCCAGATGCAGTGCGTGGGCGGAGGCGGCCGCCACGACCCGGTCGAGTCCCTTGGTTTGAAACACTAAATAGAAGCGCGCGCCATCACGCATCGCCGCCGTCGCTGCCGCAAAATAAGCTTCCACACCGCCGCGGGCTTCGAAGCGGCAAGCCCGGCGCTGCTCGTCGTTGGGCAACACGCCGGTGTCGAGAGGGAAATAGGGAGGAGAGCCCGTGACCAGGTCGAAACCTGGGTGCGCCGACCAATCGAAGTGCCGAAAGTCTGACTGGTGAAGTTGAATTTTACTCGAATGGGCCGGCAGTTCTTCAACCGCCCTCCGCGCCATCAGCACTGATTGCGGCTGCGCTTCCACGCCAACGGCTTCTGCCGGGCGCAGTTTGTGGCTCACCATGAGCAGCACGGACCCGATGCCACAACCGAGATCCAAATACCGCGTTAGCGTTTGTGGACGGCGATGCACCGCGTACCAGGCCGTTATCAAATCGTCAGTGCTCGTCCGATGTCCTCCTCGGCGTTGGTAGATGTGCCAGTCGCCGATCATGCGGTCTCGCACAGCGTCGGTGGGCCAATCCGCGGACTGCGTAGACGTTATCACCGTAAATTTACCCTTGTACCGTTTGTGTCTGCCGTCCGTAGCTCGCTCAAGCGCTCAGTCGCGCCGGGGCCATAGCTGTCGGATGGGCTCATGCCCCGCTCTCTAGCACCGCGCGGGCCCTTCCGGAAACAGCCCGCGCCGGAAGCTTGAATTCCGAGAGAATCGCCGTGTAACCTCGCCCCAAGATGAGACAATTCCTGAGTCCGACGCTGACCCTTGTACTATTCGCCTCAACGACCATCGCCCGGGCGGATCTGGCGCCGGGATCGCCTTCTGAGAACTTCGAAGAAACGGAGTTAGCCAGCGGACTCCCCTCCCCGACCTCTGTGACTTTCTTGCCAGACGGCACGATGCTCGCGACAGGCAAGGGGGGACAGCTGTGGTTGCAAGCCCCCGACGACACGCTCACTACCGCCGGCTCATTCAACGTGGATACGGAGAGCGAAAAAGGTTTGCTCAATGTGCTTGTGCATCCAGAATTCGACACGAATCGTTTGCTTATTGTCTACTATTCCGCGGCCGACTCAGCAGACGTGGACGACAACAACCGTCATCGAGTCACCACCATCGCCCTGAGGAGCGATGGGCAACTCGATATGGCGAGCGAGACGATCTTGCTGGACGGACTGCGGGGCCCCGCCAATCACGACGGCGGAGCGCTCGCCATCGGGCCTGATGGCTTTCTGTACGTCGGCGCTGGTGACACCGGCGCGAACAACCGTTCTCGCCCGGAAGACGAAAATCCTCCAACGAACTATTTCCCGACTTGTCTCACCAACGGCAACGGCAAGATCCTGCGCATTGCTTTGGATGGCTCTATTCCGGATAACAATCCGCTTGTTGGCGAGACAGTCACCGCTTGCGGCAATAGCGCGGGGGAGCAGCCCTCCACCACCGCGATGGCCCGCGAGGATATCTTCGCGTGGGGTTTCCGAAATCCTTGGCGACTGTGGGTCGACCCTCTCACCGGCAATGTGTGGGTGGGTGATGTTGGCAATATCGCCTACGAGGAAATCAACGTCATTACCCCGGAGCTCGTTGGCAGTAACTTCGGCTGGCCGTGGCGCGAAGGCATGTTCGGGCACGCCCCCACTCAGTGCGAGCTCGCGACATCCCACGGTGGCGACTGCGTCGATCCCGTGTATCAGTGTGCGCGCAGCGAAAACGAAATCGGCATCGACGGCGGGTGTCAGTCGATCATTGGTGGCCTGGTCATCGATTCCTGCGAATGGCCCGAGGAGTTTCGCCACCGTTACTATCTGGGCGATAACCGCCTAGGTGAAATCGGATATCTCGAACTAAACGCAGATCGGAGTCGCGTGGTGGGTCGACGCCAACCATTCATCGTCAACGCGGGTCCCGTACACATCACCCAGGGTCCTGACAAGGCGCTGTACTATGTAAATTATGGTCGCGGCGCCATCTACCGCGTCGCGCCGAGCTCGCCCCCACCCAGCTGTACAGAACCCGGGACCGGCGGCACGGGGGCAGGTGGCACCGGCACAGCATCTGGCGGAACCACCGGAACGAACAACACCGGCGGCACAGCATCCGGCGGCACAGCATCCGGCGGCACAGCATCCGGCGGCA